>Ga0067045_1002332_pt1 | contig 297135 bp, 268 predicted proteins | sample TerdegcTABiofilm_FD_59184 | JGI IMG/M metagenome (GOLD analysis project Ga0067045, IMG submission 59184) | Combined Assembly of (Gp0054472, Gp0054536) Wastewater bioreactor microbial communities from Singapore -Terephthalate degrading... | reverse complement strand
ACCGATGAAAGGTTCTTTGGTAAAAGTAAAGATGGAAAAAAGCGAGAAGTTACTGCTTGCCTTGTCAGGCAGCTTTGAGATATATCCGCTTGGTTTTAATGGAATCGGGANGAANGCGTTTCCTGCTCTGAGTTTTTGCTGAATCCTTTGTAAATACTATATTTGAAGTGCGTGATATGTTCTTTGAAAATGGCCGCAGAAGGGGCTGTTTTATGGTCATAACGGCAAGGAAAAGGACGACGTATGTATGGTGTAGAAGGAACATCGTATACAGCCGAATACTGGCAATACGATAGCAGGCTGGCGAGAATGTGGATTGGTTCGTAAAACCGTGGCGAAGCCCCTTATAATAATCCTATTTTTTGGATAGCCCTTAATGGTTATGATGATTATTTTGATGGTAATGGAACATTTTTAGGAAGTGATGGTTCTGCATCGACGAAAATTGGCATAATTAATAATCTTCTTGTTGAGATTTCTAATTTATATGAAAAAGATGGGAGTATTTCCATTAAAAATGGACAAGCTAATTCAATCGCTCTGAGCACTTTTTTAGCGGATGAAAAGACAGAAAGACCTTGCTATTGACATAGCTCTGCATTACGCAGGAATAGTTGGGGTTGAAGGACCTCTTGGTGCTTATTATGGGAACTCACCAACTAATACTGCTCATACAGCATCAGGGGCAGTTGAGATTTTTTTCTAAAAAAATGGAAAGTATTGATAATTAATATAGTGTAATCTTAAAAAACAGACCAGTCTGATCATAAATCAAAGGTGCCGACCACTTATTTGAGACATGCAAGTGTTTATCTTGAGCAGATATTAGATTCAGAAGGGGGAGATTACTTTAAAAATACAGATAGAAGTTTCCAGGTAAGTATGATTGCCTCTTTTTTAAATCATGTTATGAATACTGGATATTAAAGAAAAAGGTGAGCCTGGTAGGTTGGTTGATAAGTTTAACAACGAAAACAAACTTAATTTTAGAGGTTCTATTGACTACGAAAATAATAATTACACATTTATGATAAGAGAAATGATCTATATTATCAAGGATCTTATACAGATCTCAAATCTCATAGTCATTAATTGTTTTATAGCAGCTGTTTTTTTTGGTTGTCTCAGCAAAAAAGGTGATGGGAATCCTAATGAAAATATTCTGTCTAAAGATACCGTTGGATGTCTTTTTGATATTTATGGAGAAGATTTAATATGCACGTTTCATAGTTACCGCTTTTATCCCAACGGCGCTTCACACTTTTATTTAATTGGGAATGAACGTTTAAAAATCAGTAATATGGAGGGTACTTATGAACATGAATGGAGAATGACTGGGGAAGAGTATATCTATATAGACTCAGCGGAGTATTTTATAAAAAAATATGATGATGATTTATTTAAGTTATTTAATGCTGATACAGTTTTCTATTTAAAAAAGTCAAATTGCAGAAGTCTATCTGTAAATAATTGTACAATACCTTACAAAATTGATACGGCAGTGTCGGTGGCGCAGCATCCCGGTAGGTAATGTCGGTAATGTCCCAAAACGTCACCTGAGGTTTAATCTTCTTACTATTCATGTTTTATGAGCGAGCCTGAAACTTATGCAGCCTTCCCTGAATCAGAACTGGGTTTAATCTAACGAATAATAAATGCGAGAAGGCCTATCTGGATAAAGTGTAAACCTTTGATTGTTAAATTTAATTCTATGATGTAGTTTTGAGATGGCTTGTAATATTTCTATATAATAATGATTTGCGAGAAATGGGTGGCGACGGAGGGTACCGTTTCAAATACGGAGCAGGAGCAACCATAAACCGGGGGGTGTTTACAGTTGGTGCCAGAATAGGCACAAGAGATCCGGGGAAGCTGACACATGGATATAATCATTACTTTGTTTTTTAGGCTGCAAGAGCAGCAGTAACGACTTTGAAATTTGTATTTAATGGACGATAGAAATTTAAGGGATAAAGATATCCGTATCCAGTTTGCAGTAGAGAAAATACTGGACTACTTTGGGAAGGACTATTTTGAAAGATGCATAACGGATAATGGAAAGGAACTTATTGACTTTTGGGCGGCAGATTTATGTGCCATCGGATTAAAGTTCCACAATAAAATCATTTATATATCATCCTGGGATTATAAGTACGAAAGTGAAGCTGTGATGAAATATTATGTTGAATTTGAAATAATTGATGAAAACTCTTTAGAGCCTAAAGGCTCAGTGAAAAAAATGCATGGTGTTGATACGGATATCTTAACAGAGGAGATCAGCAAATTTTTAAGCAATAGCTGTGGTAATGTTTGATCCCTTTCAGGGAAATTACCGGGCCGGTTTTTTAAATGACACAGTATATTTTATTTTCACGAAAAGTACCCCTGAAATGTAGAATTTATGATAAGTGAAGAAAAAAAACAAAAGTTCCGCCTATTTTAGGAACGAGCTTCGGAAGAGCTTCATTTTGAGATTGAAAGCCCATATTATATATCCGTTGACGGAGTGAAAAAGGAAGTATTTGCTTGTGTTTATGGCTATGGATCATCAAACGGAACTATAGTTGAACTAATGCAACCACCCAGTTTTGAAGTTGATAAGGAGGTGATTTTATGGGCAAAGAAGAATGCTTTCTTTTATAGCTTTATTAATATTGATAGTATTACAGATTACTCGGTTGATTATTTTACTGACATATTGGAGGATTGGAAGCTGCCTTCTGCTTAGTATGTTGCGAAGTTGTTGTACTGAATATTTCAGCAGGGAACAGGCAAAAATATATCTTTGATGCCAGAAGTGATAAAAAGACATTAAATATGCTCTGATTATATGAAAAAATTAGAAGGTATTACTGCCGGGCAGGCATCTTTTGAAGATTATGAAAATACAGGCGGGATGAAAAGAATTTTTAAGGGTTTTGAAAACAGAGCGTTATGATTATTTATGCGAACCGGTCAAAAAGGATGTTGCCATTCATATTGTTGATTATACTTAGTGCCTTTATTTCAACAACATTCCCTGAAATGGTTTATATAAATGGCATCTCTGGAGTGATTCTGGTGATTTTTTCGTTTGTTAAACTCATATGGAAATTAGAAATAGGCGATACGTCCTTGACGTTGTACAGAAAGAATATCTGGGGACAGGAAAAAATGAGCACGTTCAAAAATGAAGAGATTGAAATTACGATAAACGCTCCTGTTAGAACGTCAGTTACGGAATTGTTCTGCACAATTAAAGATCTGGCCAAAAAGAGAAGCATAGGATCGGTGAGTCTGAAACTTAATGCTGAGAAGAATAGCTTAGAAGCACTATTGATGCAACTGGAGAAAGGTGGAGTTAACGTAAGGGGTATACAACGTAAGGATGCCTGATAGTGTTTTGCACATTATCAATGGGAATTATATGAGAAAGAATGCGAATTTTAGGTGAAATATTTATAGGCTTATCAATTTTATTGTTTTTTATTGTATTTGGGTTATATTTATTTATAATTCTATTTTATTATATCAAAGCATTGAATCGACGTGTGATTACAGAATATCCGAATCCTAAGGGTGAAGCGGTAATAAAAGCACTTAAAAAGTGGGAATGGGTGCTGTTTGCGGCATTATTACTTTTTGTTTCAGGTGTATTTATCAGAGCTCAGGGGTGAGAGAACTGATTTTGCGAAGCTTTACCAGAATGTTCGCGGATCAAATACCGGGAAACTTTTTAATTTCAGTTGTTAAACTAAAGCCAGTCTTTATATAAGGCGGGTTACACTGTAAAAAAGGAATGGCATTAAATAATCTGTTATACATAGGACTGATGTTGTTATTAGTGATTTTGTGCATTTACAATATCTATATTAGCAGACGTTTGTTTATTCTGTATCTTAAAATATGCCTGATAGAGGATAATTATAACAGCGCCGGACTGCCTGCTATACTTAAGCAGGTGGATGTAATGATTTATGAGGATTTGGCTAAAAAGTATTTTAATTATTACCTGACCTTTTCTTTTATTGGTTGTTTCAAAAAGCGAAATCTTAACCTGGGAGTTGAATATAGCACTTATTATAAAGATTATAGCAGGAAGAGAATGGTATTCTTACTGGTTTCTTTTGTTTCGCTTTTGATTTTGATTTTTTTTATTTATCTTCTTATATCTTTGGGAGTACAAAGGTTATAAGGAATTACTCAGTCCGGCTTTATACGTTACATGTAAAATGCTATCGTACGCAGGGGCTGCAGGTTCCAGCTATCCGTTGTAATTCTGCTTTTAAAATACACATCCGCTTTCTGAAGCATGAGAAAAATGCGAAAACATACCATTGGTTTTATTCTCATATGCTGTGTGGGACTGAGCATCTGTTCTGAGCGCAGAAAAGTTGTAAATAACCTCTTTAGACAAGCGCGAACGGATGAGCCGGAGTACCAGATATCCTGTTTTTACGTTGAGACAGTAAATAATAAACCGATGAATGGAGTGTATGAGCTGTAAAATACCTTTAATAGCTGTTTTTTGTTTTATGTTGCATATTTCTTCTGCGGCTCAGAGCATGCGTGCACCTGTATTGCTGCGGCTGGCGAACAAACAGATAAAAACAAAAGCTCTGAAAATAAGGCTCAATTTTTCGTATACAATTGTAGACAGTCTGCAGAGTGAGCTGTTTAATGGCCAAAACCCGGATGAGAGGCTGGCCCTGGCATATGCACGTTCGGGACTGAAAGCGGCGGAGGGCTTTTTTGTATATCTGTGGAAGGAGAATGAACAGTATTATGAAATATGGACGGGCCGTTACAGGGAAAGAAGCACTGCTATTTTTTCGTATACATGTATAGGTTGTACTCTTATGCAGTTTCGCTATTACCCGCATAAAAAAAGAAAAGAACGTGTAGAGATAAAAGTGCACCGGATGTATGAATAAAAATTACAGATATAAATACGTTTTCGACTACTGATCTTATTATCTTTGTACTTCTTGCAGCGCGGATTAAGCGGGTATATGTATGGAACGTACTGCGAACATTATAACGGTGGAGAATATAAACGAGCAGCAACTGAGCTGTTTTTTACAGGAACATTTTAACGCTTTTGTAAAGGAGCGCTTTTTTATTGTGGATACACAGTATATAAAACTTTCGGAACATACGCAGGATTTCAGAGCGTGTTTCGGGCTTGTGGCTTCGGGACGGTTGAGTGCTCCTGACTATTTCTTTGCGCATATATATAACCCGGATTATGTTTACTGTATGCTTTCGGTGAATCCGCTGGCACCAGAGCTCGCAAAATATACCGGAGCGCTGGCTTTGTCGCTGGCACAGGGTATAGCAGCGTTGCAGGCCGGCTATGTGTCGCTGGATGTGGATGCTAATACAGGCGAACCTGTACAGGAATGGAATGTGTAATAAGAAACTGTAACGCTGCCAAAGAATGTATAACAGTAAGAAATGAGATACAGAGTAATTTTTACAAGCCTCTGGCTACTGGCAGCCGCCTGCGGTTCGCAGCCTGTGCAGAAGGGCGAAGTGTTTGAAGGTGTGATATGTTACCGGGTTACCGTACTGGCAGATCCGGGACAGACCGGAGTGGCACGGAAAATGGGTAATCGTACAGTTTCGTATTACCGGCAGGGTGAGTATCATGATGTATATAGCGGCGAAGAGCTGCAGCATATATGGTATAAAAGAAACAATGTGGAGTATACACAGCTGAAAGGCATAGACACCCTGTTGTATGCCAGTTGTGCTGAAGAGAAAAGACCCTTTGAACGGATGGAGAAGAAGGAAAATGATACTACTATACTGGGCTATACCTGTAACCGCCTTAGCCTGGAATACGCAGGCCGCAAAGTAACGTATTGGTATGCACCGGAATTGTATATCCCGGGCGAATTATTTAAGGATCGGGAATTTGCCTTTATGAACCGTTATTTTGCGGAGGCGAATGCAGCTATACTTATGCGCAGCCACGAAGGCCCGTTATTTTCTACACTGAGTGTGGCTGTTTCGGTGGAAAGAAAAAGACTGGACGACTCTGTTTTTGTATTACCGGAGCTGCCTGAAAAAAAGTGGTTTGAATAAGGATGAATTAATGAATATACTATAATATAAGATCCGATGAAGTATTTTTTATCTGTTGCGGTATTTTGCTTAACAGTTGCAATGCCGGTGAAGCCGAAAGCCGAATTTGAAGGTGTAATACGCTACCATTCGCGCTCATGGTCGCCGATACGTGGTGTTGAGGCACCACAGATATTTGGAGAAGTACTGACCATGTATTATAAAGATGGTGAGTTTAAATATGTAAGTGCCGGAGGTATGGTCGATGCTATTTATTATAAACGGGATAATAATGAATATACAAAAATGAGGGATTCAGATACCCTGCTCTGGGGTAGCTGTGCGAAGGAGGACCGTATACTGCATTCGATGAAAACGGTTAGGAAAGATACGGTGATACTGGGCTATACCTGCGACAGAATGGAGGTGAAACTGGGTAATGTGGAACTGACATATTGGTATAGCAACAAGCTGTATGTGGATGGAAAACGCTTTGCAGACCGCAAGCTGGGTCGCCTGGACCTGTTTTATGGAGAAACCTGTGCGCAGATACTAAAGTTTAGGTATAAGACCAGCTATTTTGCGGAGGAGCGTACAGCCTTTGCCGTGGAACCGAAGCCGCTCTCTGCAGATGAGTTTGTACTGCCGGATTTGCCACGGATGCTGTGGACGGATAAAAAATAGGTGAATAACGCTGCTTACCTGGCTCCCCGGCTTTATAGCCGGACGAATGGATGAACAGGCCTTTGCCCCGCGCCCGATGCCTGCCGTGGTGATAGCCTCGCTTGAAGCGGGCGAGGCGTACATCCCAAAGGCAGCGGGAACACTGCCGGCATTGAAAGCAGCCGCCGGCCCGCGCACATAAAGCAGTAGAATGCAGTACCCTAAACGGGGACTTTTTCCCCGATACGGGGTGCTTTTCTATGTTTAGGTGTAATTTAGACTTTTGCATAACGGTTTTATTTTCAATGCGCTATGTATTGCGGGCCGTTCTTTGTGTGTATTTGGTAAAACCAGCATACTATGAAGAAGATACATAAGATAACAGCGGCATTTGGCGTACTGGCAGCGCTAACGGGGTGTGCCCCGGTATATTACGGACCTAATACGCAAAATGTGCCTCTGCTGAGCGAAAAGGGTGAGTATAATGTAGCGGTAGCTGGCAGTAACCAGCTGCTGGAGTTCCAGGTATCGGGCTCGCCTGCACGTAACCTGGGTATGCAGCTGAACGGCTCCTGGTATATACCCCAGCGCGACAGTGCCGACCGTGGCGCGGGTTATTATACCGATGCGGGTATTGGCTTTTATAAAGCTTTTGGCCCGCGTAACATGCTGGTGTTCGAAACCTATGCCATTGGTGGTGTAGGTGGCGTGCGTAACACCTTTGCACCCCGGCCGGGCAACACTACTTATGGCAGTATTTACAGCAATCTTTCGCGCTATGGAATACAACCGGTTTTCGGGGTAAAATGGAAATACCTGGATGGCGCGGTATCGGCGCGGTTTGTGGGTTTGTCGTACTTTAATACTTCGGGAAACCTGGTGTATATGGGTACGGATCAGCAGCAGTACCTGGCTCAGAACCGGCATTCGTTTCTTATTGAGCCGGCCATAACCCTGCGGGCAGGTATAGATGTAATAAAAGTACAGCTGCAGTTTGTGGGGAGCTATAATGTGAGCAATCCTGATTTTTACCAGCGTAATGCTTCGGTAAGTATTGGGCTGGTGCTGAGTCCCACGCGGGGTAAAAAATAAACAAACACAGGATAACAAAATAAGAACCCGGTTCCTTTTCGGAGCCGGGTTCTTTTATATATAAAGAAAAACAGTGACTTCAGCAGCCTCAGGCCACTTCTTCCAGTTCGGGCAGAGCGGCAGGCACAGGGGCAACACAGTTTTTGTCGCCGAACTGTTTTAACGAAAGACCATGCTCATATATTGCCTTCAGGAAAGTTTCTTCGTGATAATAGGGAAGCCCGAATTCGAGGGCGGTAGCCTGTACAATGGGCGAAAGGTTTTTGTAGTGTACATGGCATATATTGGGAAACAGGTGGTGCTCGATCTGGAAATTGAGTCCGCCTACATACCAGGAGAATAACGTGCTTTTATTGGCAAAATTCTTGGTGGTAAGCACCTGGTGTATGGCCCAGTTATTTTCGAGCGTATTGTGTTCGTCGGGTACGGGGAACACCGAATCGGACGTAACATGCGCGGGCTGAAAGATAACTGCCAGTATAAAACCGGCCACATAGTGGGCAATAAAAAAGCCTAAGAAAACCTGCCACCAGGCAAAAGGCAGCAATACCATAGGTAATACCAGGGCATAGGACAGGTACAGGGCTTTGGAAACAAAAAGCATAATCCACTCGCGGCGGGCCGAACCCTGCACACGGTCTACCAGTCCTTCGCGCTCGTATTTGCGCAGGCGGGTAATGTCTTTTATAAATACCCATACAAAGGTCATAAGCCCGTACAGGGGCCATGCATAAATGTACTGGAAGCGGTGTATGGGTTTCCAGGGAGCATGCGGGTTAAGGCGGAAAATACCGCGCTGACTCACATCTTCGTCGATTTCGTTTACATTGGTATAGGTGTGGTGCAGCACATTGTGCTGTATTTTCCAGTTAAAGGCATTGGCACCGATCATGTTAAGCGTATAGCCCAGCCAGCGGTTTACGGCCGGATTTTTAGAGTAGGCACCGTGGCAGGCATCGTGCATTACCGAAAGACCAATACCGGCAATACCCAGCCCCATAACCACACAAAGGGCGGCCATGATCCATACCGATTGTATACCGGCCGTCATCATAATAATAAAAGGTACGAAGTACAATGCAAGCATAAATACGGTTTTTATCCGCATCTGATTATTGGCATGGCGACAGAGCTGACGTGTTTTGAAGTACTCGTTTACACGCTGGTTTAATGTGGTATAAAAGTCGGTCCTGGTTTTTGAAAAGCGCAACGGCTGAAAAGATTTCATGTATCTGTTTTAATGATGAATCAGGGAGAATATTCCGAAACCCGGCTGCAGGTGCAAAGCCGTACCGCGAAATAAAATCCGGCTAAATATATGTAATAATTAACGGATAATGAGCATTTAAAGTATCGGAACCTGTAATAAAAGGGTTTCTTTAACATTCATGTTTAGTCAGATAATGCAAATTGTTAAACAGAAAGTGGACGGAAAACGTTGTAAAACAGCATATATCCCCTTATAAGGTGATAATTTAGTTCCGGCATCATTTTTTTGGAACATGCCGTTTGTGATGCTTTATAATTTCGCCGCTCATATTGCTTTTTATACTACCTTTGTTGTAAAATTAGAAACAAAATGTTGTCACACATTTTTTTTGGTGTAATCGGTCCCTGGCAGATCGTTCTTATCGTAGCTGTTCTGCTTTTATTGTTCGGTGGTCGTAAAATCCCTGAACTGATGAAAGGATTGGGGCAGGGCGTACGTGAATTTAAAGACGGTATGAAGGGCGACGAAAAGCCTGAAGAGAAAAAAGACTGATGCACACCACACTTCCTACGTATTTTTCGGACAGAAAAGCTTTTTTATCCGCGCAACTCAGCTGTGCCTCAAGGGTAGACTATTTCCTTGAGCATATTGAGGCTAACCGGGACCTGAATGCTTATGTGGAAGTCTTTGCCGAAGAGGCCCGCAGGGCTGCTGCGGTATCGGACGGGCGTTTCAGGGCTGGTAATCCGCGCCGCCTTGAGGGCATGGTAATAGGGCTCAAAGACAATATCTGCTACAAAGATCATATGGTTACAGCCTCTTCGCGTATACTGGAAGGCTATGTAAGCGTATTTTCGGCAACGGTTACCGAACGTCTGCTGCAGGAAGGAGCCATTATTATAGGCCGCCTGAACTGCGACGAATTTGCGATGGGAAGCAGTAACGAAACTTCGGTATACGGGCGGGTGCTGAATCCGCTGGATCGTACCCGTGTGCCGGGTGGCTCGAGCGGCGGTTCTGCCGCAGCGCTGGCTGCAGGTCTGGCACATGTTACCCTGGGCTCGGATACGGGCGGCAGCATACGGCAGCCGGCTGCATTCTGCGGTTTGCTGGGGCTTAAACCCACATATGGCCGCATAAGCCGCTGGGGATTGCTGGCTTATGGCAGCAGCTTCGACCAGATAGGACCCTTTACGCACAATGTGCAGGATGCCGCCCTGGTTATGGAAGTAATAAGCGGTGCCGACGAAAAGGATGCAACCGCCAGTCATGAACCGGTACCGGCATACTCCGAAAGGCTTGCAGAAAGTGATGTAAAGACCATTGCTTACCTGCCCGGCCTGCTGGAAAATGAATCGATAATACCTGCCATACGCCAGGCTTATAAAGATACCATAGAACAGGCCCGAAACAGCGGTTATACGTTGCAGGAGGCCAGTTTCGACTATTTCGACTATCTGGTACCTACCTATTATGTGCTTACCACGGCCGAAGCCTCGTCGAACCTGTCGCGGTACGACGGCGTACGCTTCGGGCACCGTACATCCGAAAAAACCGACCTCGACGGTCTGTACCGCAAATCGCGCTCCGAAGGTTTTGGCTGGGAGGTAAAACGCCGCATTATGCTGGGTACCTTTGTACTGAGCAGTGGTTTTTACGATGCATATTATGCCAAGGCACAAAAAGTGCGCCGCGTTGTTACGGAAGCTACCGATACCATACTAAGCACAGCCGATGTGCTGCTGCTGCCTGCTACCCCGGATACGGCCTTTGTTTTCGGCGAAAATTCGGACGACCCGTTAAAGATGTATCTGCAGGATATATTTACCGTGCAGGCAAATGTTACGGGGCACCCTGCCATTGCTTTTCCGCGTGGTACCGACGAAAAGGGACTGCCGTTAGGTATGCAGCTCATAGGCCGTAAGTTCCGCGAAGACACACTGCTGGCGCTGTCGGCAGAGCTCATGCGCTGATTAAATCGCCGCAAAATCAAGCCCGGTCGTTAAATAATTCCTAATTTTCACTAATTTTAACACCGCCTCTGCCGCATGGCATTGGGCTTAGCTTTTTATTTTTTTTCTTTGAAGGTTTGATTTTTAATATGGCTTTACAACGATATATACTTCTTGTTTTTCTTGCACTTACACCATTTACCCTCCTGGCCCAGATCCGGAACGATGATCCGGTAGTTGAAATGCTCGATAGCCTGGACCTGGTGCGTTTTTTCAGGAATAACAAGTTCACTGCCGACCGGAACACACAGAATATTTATAATTTCCGGGAGGATGAGATACCGGAGTATACCGAAGAGGAGTATCGTAAACGCATCGAGAAGCTGGATGTGATATCGCCGTTCAGCCTGCAGTATAATCCCAGTGTTAAAATGTTTATAGACCTGTATGCGAAAAAGCGCCGTTCGCTCTGTTCGCGTATGCTGGGGCTGAGTCAGCTGTACTTTCCGCTGTACGAGGAAAAAATGGCCAAATACAATATTCCGCTCGAGCTTAAATACCTGTCAATTGTAGAATCGGCTCTTAACCCCACGGCTACTTCCAGGGTAGGTGCCAAGGGGTTATGGCAGTTTATGTACCGCACAGGACTTATGTATGGCCTGCAGGCCAACAGTTATGTGGACGATCGCAGCGATCCCGAACTGGCTACCGAAGCGGCCTGTAAGTATCTTAAATACCTGCACAGCCTTTACAACGACTGGAATCTGGCCCTGGCCGCATACAATGCCGGTCCGGGAAATGTGAACAAAGCCATACGCCGCGCCGGTGGAAGTAACGATTACTGGGTAGTACGCGAGTTTCTGCCCCAGGAAACACAAAGCTATGTGCCTGCCTTTATTGCAGTGGTGTATGTAATGACCTATCATAAAGAGCACAACATTTTTCCGGTGGAACCCAAGTATTTCAATTATGAGATCGACTCGGTATACATTCATAAAAATGTAAGCTTTAAACAAATAAGCGAACTCATAGATGTACCGTATGAAGATGTAAAGTTCCTGAACCCCATGTATATAAAAGACCTTATACCCGGGGCTTCGAAACCATACCCGCTGTGGCTGCCTAAAAAGTTCGTGGGCGATTTTCTTGCCAACGAAAGCAAGCTGTATGCTCCGCCGGTACCGAACGATACCATACAGAAAGTAACGCCGGGTACAAACCTGGTAGATATACCCGCACCCGATACGGCCCGTGTACGGGTAGATTATGTGGTGCAGAAGGGCGAATACATATCGCTGCTTGCTAAACGTTACCAGGTGCGTGTTACCGACATAATGGAATGGAATAAGCTTACCACACAAACGCTGAATATAAACCAGAAGCTGGTAATTTATGCCGAGAAAGGTGTGGTTGCCTCATTGCAGAAACAAAGTATAAACACACCTGTAAAGGAGCAGCCACAGCTAAACCCGCCCTCGCCGCAGGTAAAATATAAGTATTATACGATACAGTCGGGAGATACGTTATATAAAATAGCCGCTAAATATAATGTTACTGTTGCCGACCTTATGAAATGGAACAACCTGAAGTCGAAAACCATTCATGCCGGCTCCAAACTGAAGATAAAAATAGGCTAAACCGCCACTTTATGATTGCAAAACGTATTTTACCCGCAGTTGTTTCTATCGTATTTTTGTGTGCCTGCAAGGGCGACCTTACAGGACTTATACCCGATGCAGGAGGTAAAATGGGAGAGCTGGTACTGGTTGTGAACGAAGAAAACCTGAACAGCGACTGGACCGATAGTCTTAAAACCTGGTTTACGCGCCCAATGGCAGTATTACCGCAGGACGAACCTTCCTGGAAACTATATACCATTCCTCCGCAGAGTTTTACAAACCTGTTTCGCGTACACAGGAATGTGTTTATTGTAAACATTAATCCCAAACAAACCGAGCCGGCCTATCTGGTAGAAAAAGATGCCTATGCCACCGGACAGCTGGTGATTACAATTGCGGCAAAAGATAAATATGCGCTGCTTGCCTACTTTAAAAAGGTACGAAGCGAAATTGAAACCATGTATAAACAAAAGGACATGGAGCGGCTGGCAAGGGAATACGACCGTATTGTAAACCGCGAAGCACAGAAAAGAATGCATGCAATAATCGGGCTGAATCTTTCGATACCCGAAGGGTTTTATGGGGTGGTAGATACAAACGGTTTTGTATATTATTCGCATGAGGCTACCCGTTCTACCCGTACCGACAGAGATACATACCCTGCCAAAATACAGCGTGGCATATGGGTGGCTTCGGGCCCGTACACTACAGCCGATGTGTATAAGCCTGAAGTGGCACTGCGTATGCGCGACAGTATTACAGCCAATTATATTTTATCGTCGAAAGCCGGTTCGTATATGATGACCGAGCCCCGCGTACCTGCCGATACATCGGTAATTACGTTCAATGGCCAGCGTGCACTGATACAGCGTGGCCTATGGCGTATGAAAGACGAATTTAAGGGCGGCCCTTATATAAATCTGCTGAGTTACGATCCGCAGCAGAAACGCTGGATAATGATCGATGGCTTTGTATACGCGCCGCAGTTTAACAAACGCGACTATATGATGCAGGTAGAAACCATTGTACATTCGGCAAAACCTTAGTCTGCAAACAGGAGGTAGCCGTACCAGGTACGCGTACCTTTATCGTACAGCCATACTCGGTTATTACAGTACGAAACGTTAAACGCATATATGGGTTCGGTATCTGTATAGTCATCCAGACGTATACGTGCACTCTGGGCACCGGTTTTTATGTTAAACAGGTAAACAACTTTTTGTCCGGCTTCCAGTAAGCCCAGTTCGTATCCTTTAACACCGGTCCACAGGGGCGATTGTACCAGTTGTATTTCGGGTGCGGCCGGCCGCAGTTGTATTTTTTTTGCCTTGCGCGAATTAGCCTTGAACATGTATACCTGGTTCTCCTGTACAAAAATCACCTGCTTTTTTACGGCATCGTAGGTAGCTACAGCCTGCCCGTCCATTCCATACGAAAAGTCGGTGAGGTTATTGTTGAGCGGCGTTCCGTCGAAAGCGAGCGAAATAAAAAGACCGCCCTGGTTATTGTATTGTATACCTTCGAGTCTTTTGGCCGAGGGATTGTACCACATTCCGCGTATATCGGCACCCAGTTCTCCGCTCGATTTCGAAGAGCCGTATACATCGAAAACCTCGATGGGATAGGAGGCATTTCCTGCATAAGAAGTGTAATACAGGCTTTTTTCGCTGTTCCAGGCAACGGCAACCCCGTTGTTACCGCTTTCGCTGTAAATGGCCAGCGAAACATCGTAGCTTGCGCTGCTTACAGGAGTTTTCTGGGCATTCAGTACAGCCGTCCCAAGCAGGGTAAGAATAGAGAAAAAGAGTTGTTTTTTCATAGTGATGTGTCGATTTAAAAACAAACCTAATTGTTAATTCGGCAGTGTGCAAATTTTTGTCTAAATTTAGCTTTAATAGCTTATTATTATGTGGAATGCATTTATCAACCTCCTTTTTCCACGCACCTGTACATTGTGTAATGCGTTACTGCTGCCCGAAGAACAGGTAGCCTGCCTGGCCTGTGTACATACCCTGCCGGCCCTGGAACTGCCGGCTGCCAGACGTGCGCTGGAGCTTACTTTTGCCGGGCGTTTACCTGTACAGAGCTCCTATGCCTGGCTGCATTTCTGTAAAGGTGGTGCGGTACAGCAGCTGTTACACCGTCTTAAATACGGCGGCGACCCGGCAACGGCCCGCTGGTGTGGTATGCATATGGCCCGGCACTGGAAGCAGCAGGGGCAGCTACCGCCCGTAGACCTGGTTATACCCGTTCCGCTGCATCCCCGTAAGCAAAGCCTCAGAGGGTATAATCAAAGCGAAGAGATAGCCCGCGGCCTGTGCGAAGAAACAGGCTGGGAATTGCACACCGCTAACCTGCAGCGTACAAACTACGCCGTTTCTAACACACAACGCAGCCGCTGGGAACGTATGCAGCAGATGCAGCACAGCTTTACGCTGGCCCGTCCGGCATTGCTCCGGCACAAAAACATATTGCTGCTCGACGATGTACTTACCACCGGGGCTACAATGGAGGCCTGTGGTAACTGTGTATGTAAGGCCTCTTTGCAAAGTTTTAACGTGGCAGCCCTTGCACGGGCATGAGCAGCTAACGCCTAAATAGTATCTTTGTGGCATGAAGGCCGAAAATTATGCGCAATTACTGAAAGAAGCCGAAGCCCTGCTGCAGGACGAAACCGACATTACCGCCTCGCTGGCGAATATGGCGGCTTTGCTCAAAACCCGTTTCGGGTTCTGGTGGGTGGGTTTTTACCTGGTAAAACAGGAACAACTGGTGCTGGGCCCTTTTCAGGGGCCGGTAGCCTGTACGCGTATCGCCTTTGGCAAAGGTGTATGCGGCAGTGCCTGGCAACAGGCAGCTTCCGTTGTAGTGCCCGATGTGCACAGCTTTCCCGGGCACATTGCCTGCAGTGCCGAAAGTAACAGCGAACTGGTAGTGCCCATACTTAAAAACGGCAGCGTGGTAGCCGTGCTCGATATCGACAGTACCGAATACAATAATTTTGATGATACGGACCGGGAGTATTGCGAACGTTTGTGCGCCATGCTCAGTGTTTTATTTTAAAGCTATGACCAAACAACGCCTGCTCCTTTTACTGCCGCTGCTCTGTTTCTTTGCCTGTGCAAAGATTGTTCCGCTTACAGGCGGGGAAAAAGATACAAAGCCACCGGTAATGACCCGCGCAGAGCCCGATACCTTTAGTACCGGATTCAGCGGAAAAGAAGTGCGGCTTACCTTTAACGAGTTTATTACGGTCGACGACCCCTCGCGGAATGTGTATTTTTCGCCCATGCTTAAAAATCCGCCCCAGTATGTGGCCGGAAACCGCAGCCTGCTTATAAAAATAAAAGATACCCTGCAGCCCAATACTACGTACACCATACGTTTGCAGGGTGCTGTAAAAGACCTGAACGAAGGCAACCCGCTCGAAGAACAGATCTACGTGTTTTCTACCGGCAGCCAGATCGATTCCGGCAGCTTCAGCGGTTATGTAAAAGATGCCCTGAGCGACGAACGCGTAAAAGGCGCCCGTGTGTTGCTGTACGAAAATAATACCGATCTGCTGCGCGTAAAGACCGAAAAACCCCTCTACTATTCTATTACCCGCAACGACGGCACATTTAGTATTCCCTATATACGCAAAGGCAGTTACCGCATATATGCACTTGTAGAAGAAGATAATTCGCTTATGTACGACCGGGCAGGCGAAGGCATTGCTTTCCTGGGCGAGGCGGTTACTACCGGCGAAGATTCGCTGCTGCAGCTGCGCCTGTTCCGCTCGGCCGGCGACTCGCTGAAACTTCTGAGATCGAAATACGAAGGCGAAGGCCGCTTTTCGTTTAAATTCAGTGCCCCGGCAGGCCATCTGAACATACGTGCCGAAGACTCGCTGGGTACCCGCGAAATGCTTGTTTACGAAAACGAAACACTCGACAGTGTAAACGTATGGCTTAAAGGTAAAACGGCCGATTCTACCCTGTTTTATCTTAACAGCAGCGATTTTAGCGATACCATAAGTATAAAAGCCCGCGAAGTGTTACCCGCAGCTACCGCCGGAGGTGGCCGTAGCCTGGGTGGAGGCGGAAGAGGAGGCCTGGCCGTACCCAAAACCGCAGTTGTGCTGGTACCGGCAGCAGGTAAGGAAATGAGCCTGTACGATACGCTGGCACTGCGCTTTTCGAAGCCTGTTGTGCTAAACGACAGTATGCGCATACGCATGCTGGAAGATAGCCTGCCTATACCGTTTCGCCTGAACAGATCGCTCCGTAACCCGATGGAGTGGAACCTGTTCTTCGAGAAAAAAGGAAATGTAAACTATACACTGGAATGGGACCGCGGAGCCTTTGCCATGTTTACCAGCAGGGATACCACCGACTCGGCCCGTTTCGGGTTTTCGTTTCTTCCGCCGGACGATTATTCGAGCCTGAGCCTGAGCGTACGTTTTGCTGCACGCACTACACCACTGGTACTTACCCTTATGCGCGACAATAAAGCAATACAGCAACGTACCCTGCCCCTGTCCGATACGCTGGTGGTATTCAGTAAACTGCCGCCCGGTACCTATACCATAAAGGCACTGGCCGACGAAAACGGCGACGGGGTATTTACCACAGGAAGCCTGCCCGAAGGCCGGCAACCCGAAAAAGTGTTTTTTATGCCAGGTTCGGCCATATTGCGTAAAGGCTTCGATCAGAAAACCGTATGGGATTTCGATAAAAAAGGAAGGTAAGCATTTGCAGATTTTGGCATAAATTTTGTAAACTAAACAAAATGTATGCATTGTATTCAAGCCCCGGGTTTGTTGCGTACAAAATCTCAATTATTGCACACCATTTTTTTTGAACAGACTCCATGGGAAGAAAACCACTACCGAAACAACGCACGCTTGACACGGAGATACGACGCGAGTGGTTGAAAAAACTGATGCCCTTTTTTACCAAATATGGCTTTTCGTCGATACGTATGGACGAAATGGCTGTACAGGTGGGTGTTAGTAAAGCTACATTTTACAAGCATTTTATTTCGAAAGAAGACCTTATATCTTCCCTGCTGAAGTGGAAAATAGAGGAAATATCGGGGTATATGCCTTTGTTGCTCGACAGTACTACCAGCTTAGAGGAACGCTATTTTAAAGCGGTAGAAATATCGCTTATTGGCCTGGGAGGTATTTCTAATGTGCTGCTGTCCGACCTGGAACGGGAATACCCGGAACTGCACAAGCAACTGGCCACCTTTCAGAAACTGAACCTGAAAGTGCTGGGCGAATTCTATACCGAAGCCAAAAACGCCGGTTTCCTTAAAAGCACGGTAGATGTAAAAACACTGCTGATTATGGAAGAACTGATTCTGCTGCAGATTACCGATCCCAACTATTTAAAGCAGAAACAGATTACTCTGAAAGAGTTTTTTACCAAATACCTGCAGATACGCTCCGAGGCGATTGTGGCGGATTTTAGCCCACAGATGCGCGCCTACTTTACACAGTTAGAAAAGAAACTGCACATGTAAGTCGTGTTTTTTACTGCTTTGGTCTAAATTTAGTGAGATTCTGCCACAAATTAACGAATTTTCACACCTGATTCATGGCCGAAGGACGCATACATACGCTTACCGGACGGGTAGCCCGGAATATTTATTTCTGGGTAATCTTCCTGGCTATACAAATGTTCTCATTCCTGCGCGAAGATTACAGCCCCTCGCTTGTTCTGCAGTTTGTATACTCTAACTTCGTGGTTACCGCCATGATGGCTGTAATTGTATACGTAAACAACCTTTTTCTGCTGCACCGTTATTTCGATAAAAAGGAATATCTTATTTACTTTATCGGCATCACGGCCTGGGTGGTACTGTCGTCGTCGGTACTGCAGAAACTGTATAATTTTATGTTCTCATCCTTCCCGGATCTCTATACCAACGAGAACGGAATGCTGGTACAGGTAGACTTCTGGGAGGTGATTTTTATTAGTGTACTTTTTGTATTTGGCTTTACCATGGCCAAATTCGCAAACGATTTCTTTAACAGCGAAGAACGCCTGCGTAAGATCGAGAGCAAGCAGATCGAAAGTGAACTTAATTTCCTGCGTTCGCAGATCAATCCGCATTTTCTCTTTAATACACTTAATACCATTTATGCACTTTCGCTTAAAAAGTCGGACGAGACCCCCGAAGTGGTGCTTAAACTGAGCGATCTGCTGCGCTATATGCTGTACGAGTGTAAAAGCGAACAGATCGAACTCGAAAAAGAGATCAATGTGCTGCGCAGCTATATAGAGCTGGAAAAAATACGGCTTAAGAACAAAGATGCCGTTTCGGTGCAGATTGAAGGCGAGCCCCAGAACCGTTTTATTGCTCCCCTGCTCTGGATACCCTTTGTGGAAAATGCCTTTAAACACGGACTTAATACCCGCGCCAGCGACGGTTATGTGAATATACGTATCCAGATACGGGAACGCGAGATCGTATTTTTCTGTGAGAATAATTTTTCGCCGGTGCCCTCAGACTCGAAAGCCGGTGGTATAGGCGTGGAAAATACCCGGAAACGGCTGAGTCTTATTTATCCCGGCAAACATAAACTCGAACTTTTATCGAAGGACCAGATATTTACCGTAAATTTAATTCTTCAATATCCTACAACATGATACGTTGCTTAATAGTAGACGATGAGCCTCTGGCTGCTGATGTAATGGAAACATTTGTACAGAAGGTGCCCGACCTGGAACTTGTATCCAAGGTAAACAGTGCTGCCGATGCATATGGCGTGCTTACACGGGAACCGGTAGATCTTATGTTTCTTGACATACAGATGCCCGAGACCACAGGCCTGGAGTTCCTGAAAAGTCTTAAAAATCCTCCGCTGGTTGTTTTTACCACGGCATACCCTAATTATGCCCTGGAAAGTTATGAAATTGATGCTGCCGATTACCTGCTGAAGCCGATCGCCTTCGACCGCTTTGTAAAAGCCGTTGAAAAGGCCAAGGAGCGCCTGCGCCTTATAAACAGCGCTGCCGCTGCCGGCGATGATAGCGAAGATGTGCCCGATTACATCTTTGTAAAGGCCGATGGAAAGCACATTAAAGTTACACTGTCGGAGATTTACTACGTGGAAGGCCTTAAAGACTACGTAATTATTCACCTGCAGAATTCCCGCATCATTACGCATAACACAATGAAAAACATTGAATCGCTGCTGATGCGCGACGATAATTTTATCCGTATTCACCGTTCGTTTATCATAAACCTGCGTTATGTAAAAGAGATCGAAGGTAACTCGTTCCGTATCAAAGACGAACTGCTTACCATCGGTACCACCTTTAAAGATGAAGTTCAGCAAAAGCTCGAACGTCACCGCTTCAATTAATTTCCGTTTCTGCCGGCCGTTGTTCAATACCCTCTGTTGCGGCCACAGGAATAAAAACATACGGTAAGTTATTCTGTTTGGGGTGCCTGGCACCGGATAACTTCCGTTTTTTTAACAAATATTTTTCCCTGCTGTTAGTGTTTTGTTATATCGGGATGTACCCGCTGTAATTACGTACTTTTATACGAACGAAACACATGCATATGAAAATACTGGTTACCGGCGCTACCGGCCTTATCGGCAAAACACTGCTGCCCATGCTAAGGGCCGGCGGACATACTATTCATGTATTAAGTCGTACCGCACAGCAGATGCCGGGGGCCAAGGTTTTTGTGTGGGATATTGAAAAAGGTACTGCCGACGATGCCGCCTTCGAAGGTATTGATGCCATTATACACCTGGCCGGCGAAAATGTGGGCGATGGCCGCTGGACCGAAGTCCGTAAAAAGCAGATTATGCAGAGCCGTACCCGCAGTTCGGAGCTTATGGCCGCCAAAGTTGCCGCTATGGATAAAAAGCCGGAGCTGTTCCTTACCGCATCGGGCAGTTCGTATTACGGTATGCTAACCCGCAGCCGCCCGTTTAGCGAGGACGAAGGGCCGGGTCCGGGCTTCCTGGCCGATGTGTCGGTAGCCTGGGAAAAAGCGGCCGATCTCTTTATCCCTCTTGTGCAAAGAGTAGTAAAACTGCGTATTTCGGTAGTGCTTTCGCCCGACGGAGGAGCGCTGCACACAATGGCCAAGCCGGTAAAAATGGGTGGCGCTGCCGTAGTGCTGGGTTCCGGCAGGCAGTACATGCCCTGGATACATGTGTACGATGTATGTGCCGTAATGGTAAAGGCTCTCAGTGATGCCTCCATGACCGGTGCCTATAATATGGCCACTCCCGAACAGCCCGATAACCGTACTTTTACCAAAGAGCTGGCTTCGGTACTGAACCGCTTTGTGCTGCCGCTGCCTGTGCCGGCTGCCGTTCTTAAACTGGCTATGGGCGAACAGGCGGGCCTGGTACTCGAAGGTTCGCCGCTGAATGTAGATAAGCTGCGGGCCACAGGCTACGAATGGAAATTTCCGGCCCTGCATGCAGCAATTGCCGATTGCCTTAAGCCGATAAAATAAGCTTACTGTGAGGTGGCAGTACTGGTAAAAATATGCCTGTAACCTATAGGCAATACCGGAACTTAATTGCCTGCCTGTAAGTATATATTCCGTAAATTTGTATTTCATGCTTCACTCACAGTATTTGGTCTTTGGCGCGGCCCAAAAGCCAACAGCCTCGCACAACCTGGGAACAACAGCTAAGAATGCATACGAATGTATGCTGCTCCTGCATCCTGTAAGCATCAAGAAAATAAACAATAATTCAAAGGATCGTTTTAACAGACGATAATTCAATATATCGTTCATATAAGTGATATTTTATAATTTTTACTTTTTCATCATCATTGGTCGAAGCACATTAGCTGCATGCATACTTTTTTAGTATGTTTGTAGTAACTCATTCTAATTATGAAACCTGTATTTTTTATTGTGGCCTTTTTTATGGGCTCTCTGCTTTCTTTTGCCGGGAATAAGCTTATTTCGGCAGAGAAGGTGCATTCTCTGAGCCGGGAAGAACTGATAGAACGCTTCCGGCAGATGAAGGTGCCCAGCGTAATTATGGAAGTTACCAATGGCATTGATGTGTACGAGCTGATGTATGTTTCCAGCTTTCCGGACGGCCGCGAGGTAAAAGCCAGCGGAATTCTTTTTGTGCCTGCGGGAGTAGATAAACCGCTGCCGCTGATGGTATATCACCACGGTACGCGGCTGCGCAAGCAGCGTAAGATCGACCTTACGGGCGAGCAGTTTATCTGTTCGGCTTTTGCAGGCGACGGCTATATTGTGGCCTGGCCCGATTATTTTGGCATTGGCAAGGGCGACGGGTTTCATCCCTACCAGCATGCCGAAACCGAAGCCCAGGCTTCGATGGACATGATTCGTGCTTCGCGCGAGTTTCTGGACGAACTGGGTGTAAAACGTAACGAGCAGCTTTTCCTTACCGGCTATTCGCAGGGCGGCCATGCGGCCATGAGTGCGCATAAATTTATGCAGGAACGTCATCCGGAAGAGTTTAAAATTACAGCCTCGGCTCCCATGAGCGGTGCATACGATATGACGGGTGTACAGTCCGAAGTAATGTTTCAGCCCTACGAATACCCCATGTACCTGCCTTATATTCTGCTGGGCTACTACGAAGTATACAAGTATAACCCGCTGCCCACCAGGCTTATGCGCGCGCCTTACGATACGCTCATTCCCCGGATTTTTAACGGTATTAACGATTTTGATGATGTAAACAGCCTGCTGCCCGAGATACCAGGCGATATTTTTACCGATGAGGTAATACAGCGTTACCGCAGCAACGATACTACCTTTCATCTGCGTAAGCTGCTGGAAGATAATAATGTATACGACTGGAAGCCGGAAAGTCCCATGATGCTGTGCTATTGCAAGGCCGACGAGCAGGTTACCTATAAAAACTCGCTGGTGGCTTACAAAGCCATGAAAAAGCGTGGTACGAAGCACCTTAAAAAAACGCATGCAGGTCCTAAATTCGACCATAATACCTGCGCCATTTATGCATCGGTATACACCAAGTATTTCTTCGATTCGTTCCGCAAAGGTTCCAAATATGGCCGCAGAGGCAACAGCTGGAAACGTTTTTTGCTGGATATGAGCAAGATGTCGGTAAACAAGCAGATGCGCAAGGCCCGCAAAGAAAAGGAGCGTAAAGCTGCCGAAGCCGAAGCCGGAAAGAGCCGATAGGCATCAGCCCCGGCGTTTGCCGCCGGCAATATGCGGCTGAAACCAGTAAACGAGTTTAAGCACAATGCCCCGGTTTTTGTTTATAAAACCATCGCTGGCATAATTATCGGTATACACCAGAAACAGGTCGCTCATGGGTGCATAGCGCCACTGCAGGCGGCTGTATACATTCAGGTTGCCTGCCTGTGTATTGTACTGTGTAAACAGGGTAAAGAACAGCGAACGTACAGGATTTATTTCGATACGCGGGCCGGCCAGCAGCAGGGTTTGGGCATTGCTCATCCCCGGCAGGCGCAGATGGTCGTAACTGGCAGTAATGCTAAAAATACCCCAGGGTTGTGCCCGGTAGTTAAAGCCCATACTAAGGGTATAAAGTTCGCCGCTGAAAAAGCTGCCTGCCTGCAGCGAGGCTTCGCCATACAGTATTTTACGTGCATTGGAGGTATAGCTCAGGTAGGCATTGCGGTAACGATAGGGCCCTGGCTGCAGAAAGGTACTGCTTTCGCCGCGGCCAAGCACATCGGTAGGGAAAAAAAGCCGGCTGAAATTTTCGTTATAGCCTACGGAGAACACGGAGTTATCGCGGAACATGATGTCGAAATAAGGATTATAGGTAACGTCGGTGGCCGCAAAACGGCCGTCGGCATAAAAATTCCAGTATAAGCCGGCCGAATAGCGGAATATATGCCGGTTGCGTTTAGGATACCAGTAATGTGTAACAGAGGGTTCGAGCCGCCAGTAAGCCATTTTCCGTATTTCCTTCTTCTGGGCATCGTATATATTCTGCCGGGGCACAAAACCCAGCGAGTCGGCATTATAGTTGCGGCCTACATATTCATGGTTCCACATCAGTCCCCAGCGCAGTGTGCGGTAACTGAGGTAGGAGGCATGTGCATAGGCATCGTGCAGAGGCCCGGGCTGAAAGCTGTGATGAAAAAAGAATTTGCCCGTAAGTGTATTGTCTTTATTGGCATAATCGAGGTCGAGCCCGGCAATGCGGTTATAGCTGGCGGCATCGGGGCGGGAACCCTTAAAGCCCTGACGGTTTACAAAAATAAAGCCGAGGGCACTTCGTTTAAATACTTTGCGCTGTATGGCAAGGCTGATGTAGTTTTCGGGGCTTTTATGCAGAGATTTCAAGCCGGCCGTTTGTACCGACATAAAGCCTATACGCCAGTTATCGTCGAGCTTGCCGCTGAGGCGTATACCTGCCAGTATGGGTATTTGCCGGCCCTGGTATAAGCCAATACGCCGCGAAAAGAAGGGACGTATTTTCGAAAATCCGAAACGGGCAAAGAGGTCGCTGTTTTCGATAAAGAAAAGCCGCTGTTCGGGAAAATACAGGTCGAAACGGCTCAGGTTGGTCACCTGCCGGTCTACATCTACCTGCGAAAAATCGGGGTTTATGGTTATATCCAGGTTAAGGCTGGGAGTAATGGAAAATTTAAGGTCGCCGCCCAGGTTCCATTTCCAGCCGTAGCTGCTTTGCTGTTTGTCGGCAGTATATCCGCCCAGGGCATAGGGTATGAGCGAGAAATTGAGTCCGGGTTTGGGGGAGTGTGCCTGCCAGCTGAGCGTACCGGTATAGGCCAGTGAAAACTCGCGGTAAGCCATAGGTATGGGGTTCCATACCGAGCGTTCGTTAAGGGAGGCATCGTTACGGATAAAATTTATGCGCCATTGCTGGTTTTTGGGGCGGTAGCGCAGGCTGGTAAACGGGATACGTATTTCGGCCGTCCATTCGGAGGGACTGCGTTTTACGGCTGCCTGCCATTTACAGTCCCAGCGGGGCTCGTCGTTATAATTTCCGCCGGAGGCCAGCAGGCTTTCTTCCTGTGCTCCGAAGGCATTTACCAGGAAACGGAAGCCATTGGTATAGTCCTGGTAAGGTTCTATTATAATTCCAAAATAATCGCTGGCATCCGGAGAAAAATCGCGGCGCAGTGTGGCTACCACATATTTTCTGCTGCTGTCGCGTTTGCAGCGGGCAAAGATGTACAGAGCCTGGTCGTCGTAGCTCATCTTTACATAAGTCTGGTAGCGGGCGGGCAGGGTATCGGAGGGAAAATGCTGCGTAAATCCCGATTGCGAAACGGCATTCTGCCAGCTGAGCTCAGTATCAAGTCCGTCGATCAGTATTTTTTCGCTGTTCTGTTGTATGGCATAGTTGCGCGGTTCAGATGCAGTTTGTGCAAAAGCAGGCTTATACAGCAGGCTTGCCGGAATAATGCAGCAGGCAAAGGCAGAGAGGAGGCGTAACATGGGTGTTGTATTAAGGAAGTGCCGGGTATACGGCTATGTTACGTTCGGTTTCGAACAGTTTTACCCGCAGCTGCAGCGTGGGTTCTATTTTACTGCGCAGCAGCCGGTATATCACAACCACAATATTTTCTACGGTAGGGTTCAGCCGGGCAAATTCTTCGGTGTCGAGATTCAGGTTCTTATGGTCGAAACGGTCTTCCACCTCAGTTTTTATAAGGGCCGAAAGGTAACCCAGGTCTATCACATACCCGGTTTCCGGATCTATCGGTCCGGTAATTTCCACCTCCATTACGTAGTTGTGGCCATGGTAATTGGGCAGGCTGCATTTTCCGAATACGGCACGGTTCTGTGCTTCGTCCCAGGCCGGGTTGTACAGGCGGTGTGCCGCATTAAAATGGGCTTTTCGTATTACAGTTACAAGTTCTGACATAATAGCTGGTACAAAAATAAAAAAAGCGGCCGGAGCCGCTTGTAAATATGAATAAAACCGAACCTTGTTTATTATTTAAGGCCTAATTTTGCTTTAACGGCAGCATCTATCACGTCGGTTTCGTCGAAATAAATAAAGGAATTGGCATCCATTACATAGGAATATCCTTTTTCCTTGGCTACTTCTTTGGCGGCGTTGATGATTTTATCGGTAATTGGTTTATACACTTTCGACTGTTTTTCTACCAGTTCGCTTTCGATGGTAGTGTAAAACTCTTCCAGGCGGGCATTATCTTCCTGCAGTTCTTTCTGCTTCAGGTCTTTCATGGTAGCAGAATAGCCGTCTTTCTTTGCTTCGAAATCGGCAAATTTCTCCTGCAGCACTTTTTGTTTGGCAGCGAGTTCTTTATACAGTTCCTCCTGGTATTTGTAAACGGCACTGTCTGCTGACGGCTTTTCGGGCATCAGCGAAAATATTTTTTCGGTATTGAGAACCGCAATTTTCTTGGTTTGAGCGTAGGAAGTTGCTGCGCTCAGGATACCGAAAGCGAAAACTGCCAGAAAGATGTTCAATCGTTTTTTCATCGTGTGTATTTTCAGAAATGAAACGCAAAAATAATACCTTAGTTGTACCCGCCAAATCATTTTTCCTTCTAATTAACTTTTCATTAACCAGAAAGCCCTGTTTTATGCATGTTTGAGCAGGTTATTCCCAGACTTTGGTATCGATACATATGGTCACCGGGCCGTCGTTTACAAGGCTTACCTGCATATCGGCACCAAATTCGCCGCTGGCCACTTTATTATTCAGTTCTTTACCCAGCTGCAGGCAAAACATTTCGTACATCATCCTGGCAAATTCGGGTTTACCTGCTCCGGTAAAAGAGGGGCGGCTTCCTTTTTTGGTTGAGGCAAACAAGGTAAACTGGCTAATTACCATAGCTTTGTAGTCGGTATCCCAGAGCGAGAGGTTCATTTTACCGGCTTCGTCGGGAAAGATGCGCAGGCGGGTGATTTTGTAGGTAAGTTTGGTAATATCGTCCATGGTATCTTCGTCTTCGATACCTAAGAATATAAGCACACCTGCTCCTATTTTGTCTTTTACTTTTCCGCCTATGCTTACCCTGGCGCTTTTTACCCGCTGAATTACTACACGCATAAATGATACCGCTGCCGGTGTTTATAAAAGTTATTGTTTTTTTTGCCTGCTGCCTGCCCGTATAAGCATATACATAGATGCAGCCAGTGCCAGCATGGCCAGGCCTACTGTAAAAAGGGGCTTTACGGAAGGAAAGCGCCCGTCGAGCCAGCGTCCGCCAAATACTCCGGCCAGTACAATGGCCAGCATACGCCAGCCCAGGTCGGCATAGCGCAGGGCTTCGTTATACTTTTTCGGTTTTGTTTCTTTCGGCATGGTCGGGTACCTGGCTTACGGCGGCAATCTGCATCATGGAACGCCCCGAGAATTTAGCTCCGATGTCCATCTGCAGGTTTTCGGCTTTAATATCGCCGTGTACCTGAGCGCCATTATTGATATGTACGGTTCCGGTAGAAATAATGTTCCCCTGCACAATGCCCGAAATATCGGCATCGTTACATTCCACATCGCCTTTTACCATACCGGCTGCACCAATCACTACCTTGCCTTTGCATACGATTTTGCCTTCCAGCTCTCCGTCCAGGCGTATATTACCTTCGCTCATAAAGGTGCCGGTAATTTTGGTTTTGGGGATAATGGTGCTGGTTGCGCCGGTTTCGGCTTTAAATCCCGGGGTTTCGTTTCTGTTTTTCTTTCCCAACATAGTTTCTCATGCTGCCTTATGGCAACGTATTTCATTAATGTTAATTGAACTTGTACGTTTCAAAGAAGAATTTCATGTACTCGGGCAGGAGCTGTGTCTTCATGAGGGCGACAAAGTTGGATGTAGAGATCACAAAAGCGATCGGTACCTGTTCGGAAGGTACCTTTTCTACAATATCGGAATTGGCATCTATACTTTTGTAATAGGTAACGGCGGCGGTAGCTGAGGGGAACTCGCGCAGTATAAGAAAACGGGTATTATCTCCAAAGGCTACCTCCTGAACCTGCAGGTTGCTGTTACTGTAAAATTCGGCATTAAAGCCTGCTATCTGCTGTTTGGTCTGTGCCAGGTCTACCTGTGCCTGTGGTATGGATATCACATAATAGTGTTTTTCCATATCGGAAGGTTTATACGAGGCTATAGCACCGGCTTCGCTGCCTCCGGCGGGTACGTTTTCGAGGTTGCGCAGCAGATCCAGTATACGCTGAGCCTCTTTGCCTTCGTCTTTAGCTGCATAGGCAGAGGCGGTTTCGGTAAGGGCTGCCACATAGGCTTCTTTTCCGTTCTGTGCACCGGTGGCCAGTGCATTCAGCAGCGAAAATTTAGGCATAACCTCGCTGCCGGCATAACTTTCGCGGGCAATGGCATATTCGCGCAGTACGGCAGCATAGTCTTTTCCTTTAAAATAGCTGTAAGCTGTGCTGTATGCCTTTTCGGCATCCTTATCGGTATTGTCTTTATTGGCAAGGTACGAAGGATCGATAATCAGTTTTGCATAATCGCTTTCGGGGTACTGGTTCAGCAATATATCTTTATAGCGCCCGGCCTCGGTATCGTTATTCTGCAGGCGGCGGGTAATGTAGAGCTGGTAATATACCTCGGGTACAAATTTGTTATTGGTACTGCGGTTTACCAGTCCTTCGAACGATTCCACGGCCTGGGGGTAAGCTCTCAGCCGGTCTTTATACACCAGGCCCAGGTTAAAACAGGCATCGTAAATATTTTCAACGATAGAGTCGATGGCGGCCTGGCCTTTTGGTATACGTGCCAGGTAGGTATTTACATCATAGCGCGGGTTTTCATCGTCGCGTATATTGGGATTTTGCGGATCGGAGCCCACATTTTCCTCCACCACGGGCATATCTCCGCCGATACTGGTTTTATTTTTCCTGCGCCAGAAATCTTCGTTCTTACGTGTGCCCCACAGCTTTTTAAATTCCTGTTTACCAAAAGCCACGGTTTGCGGATTGTAAAAATACCATTTGCCGTTGTTTTCTACCATATTGGGGTTGGCGGTAGAATTCAGTGCCTGCAGTGCTGCTTTTTCCTGTGCCTCTTTAGCGGCTTTATCTTCCTTCTGCAGGCGTTCGATCATTTTTTCGATCTTTGCTTTCTGGTCTTCGGGGCTTAGCGATATCATGGCCAGCAGACTATCGCCTTCGCTTATGCGGGTGCTGTACAATACAATATCTTTCAGGTTGCCGGCCAGCAGTTTTACGCGTTCAAAGGCCGGATGTTTGTTGTCGAGATTGGTAGAGGCACTGTCGAAATAACCCTGGGCCTTCAGGTAATTGGGCTTCTTGTAAAAAATATCGGCCATAGCCAGGTACGACATTCCTTTTTGTGTGCGGTTGGTGGTGCTGGCTTTGGTAGAACGGCCAAAATAATCGAGGGCTTTGGGTTCGTCGTTCTCTTTCTGGGCAAGTACCCCCATGGCATAATATATCTGGTCGCGGTAATCGATGTTCTTATCATCGCGCAGCATACGTTTAAGGGTTTTTTTCAGGTCCGAATTGTCCTGCCCTTCCTGCGAGGATACGGCAACGGCAATGGCCGCCTGGAATTCCAGCTCATACTCCGGTTTGTATTTTATGGCCTGGGTATAATATTTCCGGGCTTCTTCCGTATTGCCCAGCTGATCCCAGATCTGGCCTATGATAAAATTGTAACGGGCTTTTTGTTTTTTCTTACGGGTAATTTTTTCCAGTTTGGTAAGCGGGATAATGGCGGGGGCATATTCTTCCGATTTTATAAAGAAATCGGCCATAGCTCCGTAATAAAGGGCCTGTGCTTTGGGCGACGGTTTTTTATCCAGGAAATGGTTAAATTCCGATTCGGCCTGGCTAAACTCGCCCATATCGTTGTAGCACATAATCATCCAGAGCCGGGCCAGGTCTTTCATGTTCTTATCTTCGGAACTCTGTATTACATAACGGAACTGCTGTATGGCGGGGAATGTTTCGCGTTTTATAAAGTTGGCCTGGCCTATAAGGAAGTAGCAGTCGTCGATCCAGCGGTTTTTCTGTACGCCGTTTATGAGCATACTGTGCTTCTTAATCATTTTGGCCCCTTTCTGCAGGGCACGGTCGGTTTGCGGGTTTACGCCCTGGGCTATATCTTTGTTACCGTAGCGGTATACCTGTATGGGGCGGTTATAATCGTCGCGGTGGGCCTTACCCAGTTCAAAAAAAGCCTCCTGTATGGCTAAACGGCCATTGTAATAGCCATTGTAGCGGGTATTCATGGCATGCCAGTTGCGGTTAAGCCATTTATCCTGCCGGGTAGAGCAGGAGGCCAGAAGCAGCAGCGGCAGAAGCGGCAGTATGTATTTGCGCAAATTCAAAGCGTTGTAAATTCCGTGTGTAAATTAACTACAATATTGCAAAATTATTATCCTGCAGCTAAAAACATAGCGTATTAAAACAAAAAAGCCGTCTTTCTTTATGAAAAACGGCTCGTTAAAGCGTATATGATGGATATTACCATTTAAATCTTTTCTCGTCGGAAACCGTAAGTTTTTTGCGGCCTCTTTTTCTGCGGGCAGCAAGTACGCGTCTGCCATTGGCAGTTTCCATACGGGTACGGAACCCGTGTTTGTTCACTCTCTTTCTTCTGGATGGCTGAAATGTTCTCTTTGACATAACGCTGTTATTTTAAACGATTATGGTTTCTTTTCTCTGAAATTGGGAGCGCAAAGTTACATGTTTTGTTTTAACGCCCAAACTTTTCAACAAAAAAAATTGAAAAAGTGTGAATTAGCCCCTCTGCGCGGGCTAAAGCATATATCTTTGCCGGCTTACAGGGTACAAATATATAAGTTATGAAAGCAAGACGGGCATCGGAATCTTTAACGGTACAGACAGAGATTGTACTTCCTAACGATACCAACGTAATAGGTAATCTTTTCGGCGGCCGCCTGATGCTGTGGATGGATGTTGTGGCAGCCATATCGGCACAGCGCCACTGCCGCCGCGTGGTAGTAACCGCCTCGGTAAACAATGTATCGTTTAACCATCCCATAAAGCTGGGCGATGTGGTAACCCTCGAAGCTAAGGTTTCGCGGGCATTCAGCAGCAGTATGGAGGTGTTTATAGATGTATACGTGGAAGACCATATAAGCGGTAAAAAAACCAAGTGTAACGAGGCCATCTATACCTTTGTGGCGGTAGACCAGCTGGGTAACCCCATACATGTACCGGAGCTTATACCCGAAACCGAAGACGAGCACCGCCGTTACGAAGGCGCCCTGCGCCGCCGGCAGCTGAGCCTGATACTGGCCGGAAAGATGAAACCGGCAGAGGCCAACGAATTAAAGGCACTTTTCCTGGATACAGAAGCCTGATGAGGCCATAAAGAAAAAAAATAGCAGCAGGCCGGAAGATGAACGCAGAAACTATTACTTTTACTCCGTTAAAATAAATGAGCAATGAGCATTCCTCAAGATCTTCGTTATTCCAAAGACCATGAATGGTTACGTGTAGAAGGCGACACAGCCTTTATCGGCATTACCGATTTTGCCCAGGGCGAACTCGGCGATATTGTATTTGTTGAGATCGAGACCGCCGGCGATACGCTGGAGGCCAATGCGGTATTTGGTACGGTAGAAGCCGTAAAAACCGTTTCGTCGCTGTATATGCCTGTTTCGGGCGAAATACTGGAAGTAAATCCCGCACTGGGTAATAACCCCGAGCTGGTAAACCAGGATCCGTACAACGAAGGATGGATGATTAAAATACGTATGACCGATCCGGCACAGGCGGATGCACTGCTCGATGCAGCTGCTTATGCCTCTCTTACCGGAGCCTGATCTCCGCTGAAATTATGTTTATAAAGCACGGCCTTACACCATTCGGTACTGCCGTTTTTATAGCTGTTATATGTCTGATCCCCGGTTCGGGGATCCCGGACGCTCCCTTTTCGGGCATGGACAAACCGGTTCATGCCTTTTTGTTTGCCATACTGGCATTCCAGACACTCACTTTTTTCCTGAAACAATATTCTGTGACGTTTTTACGTTTATCACCTGTAAAAGCTTGTGTGTTGTTTTGTACATTTTTTGGTGCCCTAATTGAACTTTTACAGGGCGCGTTTGTACAAAACAGAAGTGCAGACCTTACAGACCTGCTGGCCGATATCCTGGGGACCGGATCCGGACTGCTGCTGTTCCGGCTGATACATGGTAAACTAACACACACATGAATATGAGTGACTATCGCGAAAAAACAAATGCAAGGGACGGGAAAAGACCTCTTTTTCTCCTGAGCGGATTCCTGTTCGCAACAGGACTTACCCTCCTGAGTTTCGAATACAGGGTGGAGCGCACAATTTCCGATCGTGTAATTGCAGCGCCCATATCGCCTGTATCGGGCCCGGTTGAAGAATTAGTGCCGCCGCCCCTGGTGGCCGAACCTCAGAAACAGCAGCAGCGGCAAATAAAGGTACAAACCCCTGATGCCGATCTGCTGAAACTGCAGGATACACCACCGGATGAACCGGATGTGGAAAATATCCCGGATAATACCAATGGTGTTCGCTTTGGCGATATTAACATCGACGGACTGGACACAGCACTGCCCCCTGACGATCTTTCGCCGGTGGAATTTTATGAAAGGCCGCAGTTTACGGCCACATTTTCCGACTGCCGCGATGTAAAGGATCCCGACGAGCGTTTTACCTGTACCCAGCAGATGCTGAACCGCTACATAGCCTCAAATGTTGTCTTTTATTCGTACCTGTACGAAAGAGGAGTTGGCGGCACCATGGAGCTGAGTTTCCTGATAGGTACCGACGGAAAGGTGCATGAGGTGGAAATACTGCAGAGTGTACACCGCGACCTCGACCGGCAGGTGGTTGATGCGCTTAACCGAATGAAACCCTGGGAACCGGCACGGCAGGGAACCCATGTGGTAACGCAGAAATTCCGCAGCAGCGTAAATTTTCAGCGATAGCCGTTTTGAAAATAAAAAATAACATATATTTACAACCGCAAAATTATTTGTCATGAGCTTACATCAGAAAAAAGAAGTGAACCTGGATAAACAGCGCGGCCTGTTCTTTGTGATAGGTTTCGTGTTTGCCCTTTCCCTGCTTCTTGTAGCGTTTGAATGGCGTTCTTTTACAGAAATTATTCAGCGCGAAGTGAAGAGAGTTGTTCTTACCGACGCGGTAGACGAGATCGACCCCGTACTTTTAAATACACCGCCACCGCCGCCGGTGCAGGCCCCGCCACCGCCACCGCCGCCACCGATGATTCCCGAAATACTGGAACTGGTGGACGATGATGTGGATATTGATGATGAGCTGGATTTTAATGCCGATGATAACAGCGATAACCGCAGTGATGGTGTAGAAGGCGGCGTAGAAGGCGGAACAGGCCCCATACTGGACGAAGTGGTGCCTTTTGCTGTAGTGGAAGACCTGCCGGTATTCCCGGGCTGCGAAGGTGTTAAACCCGAAGATATGCTCGATTGCTTCGATCAGCAGCTGGCCGCTTTCCTCGGTAAAAATATTGTGTATCCTTCACGTGCCAAGGAAATGAATAAAGAAGGCGTGGTAGCTGTTAAATTTACCATTGGTAAAGATGGCGTGGTACGCGATGTGCAGCTTGCCCAGCCCGAGCGTAAGATCGGTTACGGCCTCGAAGACGAAGCCATACGTGTAGTAGGTAAAATGCCTAAAATGGTAGCACCTGCCAAGCAGCGTAACATACCAACAGCCGTTTCGTATGTAGTGCCAATTTTCTTCCGTTTCGGTAACTGATACAGTTTAGTAAAAGCATATATATAAGGAGATCCTGCACAGGGTCTCCTTTTTTATTGTACAAATATCTGCCAGAGGTTAAATGCGGGTAAAGGTGCTTTTATATGCACGGCTTCGGCACTTACAGGATGGGTAAAGCGTAGTTCCGAAGCATGCAGGCATATCGACTTGTCGGTATTTGCCCTGCGGTCGCCATACTTTACGTCGCCCGTTATGGGGCAGCCTATGTGTGCCAGCAGGCAGCGTATCTGGTGATGCCTGCCCGTTAGCGGGTCTATCTCCAGCAAAAAAAAGTTATCGCTGCCGGCCAGTATGCGGTATTTAAGTTCCGAAAACAGGCTGCCGGGCACTTCCTTATCGGAGGCAAAGCTCTTGTTCAGTTTCTCGTTTTTCCGCAGCCAGGCCTTAATATGTCCCTCTTGCGCTGGCGGACGGTTGCGTACAAGTGCCAGGTAGGTTTTGCGTACTTCTTTTTTCTGAAACTGAGCGTTCATGCGTTCCAGAGCCTTGGATGTTTTGGCAAATAATACCAGGCCCGTAACCGGTCGGTCGATGCGGTGTATTACGCCGCAGAATACATTACCGGGTTTGGCATATTCTGTTTTCAGGAACTGCTTTACATGTTCGCTCAGCGGTACATCTCCCGTTTTATCGCCCTGTACAATATCTCCCGAGCGTTTATTAACGGCTATCAGGTGGTTATCTTCGTACAGCACATCTTCCCGGCGTATGGCCATAGATTAATACTGTTCTTTTTCGTTGGGGAAATCGCCGCTTTTTACATCGTGTACATATGCACCTACGGCATGACTTATTTCTTCGAACAGGTTCAGGTAGCGGCGCAGAAAGCGCGGATGAAACTCATAGGTAAGGCCAAGCATATCCTGCGTAACCAGTACCTGTCCGTCTACACCGTTGCCCGCTCCTATGCCTATAACCGGTATTTCCAGGCTTTGTGCAACAGATGTGGCCAGGCTGGCCGGAATTTTTTCCAGCACCAGGCTAAAACAGCCGGCTTCCTGTAACAGGCTGGCATCGCTCAGCAGTTTTTCGGCCTCTTTTTCTTCGCGGGCACGTACGGTGTAGGTTCCGTATTTATAAATACTCTGAGGCATCAGGCCCAGGTGTCCCATAACGGGTATGCCGGCACGTACGATGCGCGATACGCTTTCCAGTACTTCGTCGCCGCCTTCCAGCTTTACGGCATGTGCGCCGGTTTCTTTCATAATGCGTATGGCCGAGCTGAGTGCTTCCTTGGAGTTGCCCTGGTAACTGCCAAAAGGCAGGTCTACCACTACCAGTGCTTTCTGCACGGCGCGAATTACACTGGATGCATGGTATATCATCTGGTCCAGGGTTATGGGCAGCGTGGTTTCGTGGCCGGCCATTACGTTCGATGCCGAATCGCCCACCAGCAGTACATCAATACCGGCACGGTCGAGTATACGGGCCATACTGAAATCGTATGCGGTGAGCATGGAAATTTTTTCACCCGCCCTTTTCATCTCCTGTAATTTATGGGTGGTGATGCGTTTGCTTTCGCCCGATACTGCTGACATAATTTAAAGTTTTTTACCTGTTTATCCGACAAATGTATGAATATGTTCATGGTGTTTTGAAAAAATAGCTGCTATATTTGTACCTATGATAAAAAAGATATTGGTGGCAACAGGACTTATTTCGTTGGTTGCCGGTGGCTTATCTTCCTGCAAAACCGATGTGGATATTGCAGGTAACTACAAAGAAACAACCATTGTGTACGGGCTTTTGAACCAGTACGATACGGTGCAGTATATCCGTATTCAGAAAGCATTCCTGGTAAACGACAATGTGCTCGATTATACCAAGGTGCCCGACTCCATATACTACAAGCCGGAAGATCTGAATGTACGTATCGAAAAGCTGAACCCGGTTAATAACCAGGTAATACAAACCATACCCTGTTTCCCTACCCAGCTGGGGAAAGATACAGGTATATTTGCAGGAGGTAATCAGCTTATTTACCGTACCAATGCTGCGCTCGATTCGTCGAAGCTGTATAAACTGCGTATTACCAATATTAAAACCGGCAAAGAAATATCGGGAACAACGCGCCTGGTTGCCGGCCTAACCGTAAAGCAGCCTAATTTCGGCACGGTGATATGGAATTCGCCTTCGCGCAGGGGATACGATATTAAATGGATGCCTGCAACAAACGGGTATATTTACCAGCTGCAGATTGTGTTCCGTTTTACCAGCGAAAATGTGCTTACCGGTGTAAACACCCCCGATTCGCTGGTGTGGACCTTTACACCCATCGAGCGTTCAGGCTCTTCAGAAATCGTTTACAATATTCCGCAGAATGCTTTCTATCGTTTTGTGCAGGAGCAGCTCGACCCTGTTCCCAATGTGCAGCGTAAAATCGGCAGCCTCGATTTCCGCTTTTACGTAGGTACAGAGGAGCTTAACGAATATATCAGCATCAATAAGCCTTCTACAGGCCTTATTCAGGAAAAACCCCTGTACACCAATATGGAAAATGCGCTGGGTATATTCAGTGCAAGAGGACGTTTCCAGAAAACCAATGTACTTATGTCCTCGGCGGCTATGGATACATTGGCATTGGGGCCTTTTACCGGAGATCTCGGTTTTAAGAAGCCATAAAGCATAATTAAGATAAAATAGTATTGAAGCCTCTGCTTTATGCAGGGGCTTTTTATTTAAGCCCGGCCGCTCTTTTTATTTCGTTCAGCTTCATCAGGGCTTCTACCGGAGTAAGCGTATTTATATCTATATGCAGCAGCTGTTCGCGTATTTCTTCCAGTACGGGGTCGTTCAGCTGAAAAAAGCTGAGCTGCATACCATTTTCTTCTGTTTTTTCAGGGGTTACCGTGCTTGTTCCGCTGCCGGTTTTATCCCTTTGTTTTTCCAGCTCGGTAAGCATTTTACGGGCACGTTTCAGCACCTGTACAGGCATACCCGCCATTTCGGCCACATGTATGCCAAAGCTGTGTTCGCTGCCGCCGGGTGCCAGTTTACGCAGGAATACGATTTTATCGCCGCTTTCTTTTATAGATACGTGAAAGTTCTTTATCCGTTCAAAGCCCAGGCTCATATCGTTAAGCTCGTGATAATGCGTGGCAAACAGGGTTTTGGCCTTGAATTTAGGATGCTGGTGCAGGTATTCGGCAATGGCCCAGGCAATGCTTATGCCATCGTAAGTGCTGGTTCCGCGGCCTATTTCGTCCAGCAGTATAAGGCTGCGTGCGCTTAGGTTGTTAAGGATACCTGCCGTTTCGTTCATTTCCACCATAAAGGTACTTTCGCCGGCGGCCAGGTTATCCGATGCACCAACACGGGTAAATACCTTATCTACCACACCTATTTCCGCTTCTTCGGCAGGCACAAAACAGCCCATCTGAGCCATCAGCACAATAAGGGCGGTCTGGCGCAGCAGTGCCGATTTACCGCTCATGTTGGGGCCTGTAATCATAATAATCTGCTGGCTGGCATCATCCAGGAAAATATCGTTCGGGATATAGCTTTCTCCTTCGGCAAGCCGCGTTTCAATAATGGGATGCCGGCCTTCGCGTATGCGTATGGCCAGTCCTTCGTTCAGCAGTGGTTTTTTATAGTTTCGTTCGGCTGCAACCTGCGCAAACGACAGCAGGCAGTCGAGCTCGCCCACCAGTACGGCATTTTTCTGCAGAGAAGGAATAAAAGGCAGAAGCCAGCTTACAAGTTCGGTATACAGGCGTTGTTCCAGTGCCGATATTTTTTCTTCGGCTCCTAATATTTTTTCTTCATATTCTTTCAGTTCCGGTGTAATGTACCGTTCGGCATTCACCAGGGTCTGCTTGCGTATCCATTCGGCCGGAACCTTATTCTTGTGCGCATTGGTAACTTCTATATAATAACCAAAAACGTTATTGTAAGCCACTTTCAGCGAACTTATGCCTGTGGCTTCGGTTTCGCGCTGCTGTATGCGCAGCAGGTATTCCTTGCCGCTTCCTGAAATATCGCGCAGGGTATCCAGGTCGGCATTTACCCCGGCCTTTATAATACCTCCCTTAGAGGCAATGGCCGGTGCATCGGGGCTGAGGGTAGCGGCCAGTTTGCCATGCACATCGGGGCAGGGTTCCAGTGCTGCGCCCAGTTTTTTAAGGCCATCGTCGGCAACTTTGCCGCAGTGTTCCTGCAGGCGGGCAATGGCATCGAGCGAGCGCATAAGCTGTACCAGTTCGCGCGGGTTTATGCGGCCGGTGGCAATTTTGGCACCCAGGCGTTCCGGATCGCCCACCAGGGGCAGTACCTCCGAAAGTGCAGTGCTGAAGCCGCCGTCCGAAAGTATATATTCCACCGAATTCAGCTGTGCATTTATGCGCTCCACATCCTTAAAAGGCATCAGTATACGTCTTTTAAGCAGGCGCGCTCCCGGAGGGGTAAGGGTTTTATTCAGTACCGAAAACAGGGTCGCCTGCTGTTCGGAGTTATTGCTCAGTAATTCCAGGTTGCGTACGGTAAAAGGGTCCATCCATACATAATCGTCGCGGTCGATACGGCTTATGCTGCGCAGGTGGGCCGGACGTTCGTGGCGGGTTTCCTTCAGGTAATGCAATACGGCTCCGGCAGCTACAATGGCGGTATTAAAACCTTCCAGGCCAAACCCTTTCAGTTTTGGTGTCTGCAGCTGTTCTACCAGAGCATCGTATGCAAAATCGTAATCAAATATCCAGGGATCGAGCGCAAAGGAATGAAAGCGGTCTTCCAGTTCCAGGGTTTTACGTATATCAGAGCCCTTACAGTAAACAATTTCCGAAGGCTGAAAATTGAGTATGAGTTTTTGCGCATAGTTGCGGTCGCCCTCGCCGCTCAGAAATTCGCCGGTGGAAATATCCAGGAAAGCTACCCCGTAACGTTTATCAGGCGTGTTATATATACCACAGAGCCAGTTATTGGAACCGTGATCCAGCACATTATCGTTTAGCGCCACACCGGGCGTAACCAGCTCGGTAACGTCGCGCTTTACAATGGTTTTAACGGTTTTGGGGTCTTCCAGCTGCTCGCATATGGCCACACGAAAGCCTGCCCGCACCAGTTTAGGCAGGTATGTTTCCAGTGAATGATAAGGAAACCCGGCCAGTTCTATTTCCGAAGCCGAACCGTTGGCACGGCGGGTAAGCGTTATTCCCAGCACTTTATGAGCACGTACGGCATCTTCGCCGAAGGTTTCGTAAAAATCGCCCACACGGAACAACAATACAGCATCAGGATATTTCGCCTTAATGCCGTTATACTGCTTCATTAACGGAGTTTCAGAGGCTGATTTCGCAGAAGTTTTTGCCATTGCACAAAAATATCATTTTCAGGGATGCTTTTACGCACTGTTTTTCAACAATTACAATGCCTGTATGTATATTTGCTATATGAAACACCGTATTCTCCTTTTTTCGTGCCTGCTGTCCCTGTCTGCTGCTTTTACACTTCAGGCACAGTCTGTGGCCGAGCTGGCACAGGAGGGTGATATTATCTTTCAGCAGCTGCCCTGCGGAGAACTCTGTGAGAACATTGCCCGGGTAACGCCTTCCAGGCCCGGGTTTACATTTCAGCATGCAGGCCTTATCCTGAAAGAAGGCGAAGCCCTGTATGTAGTGGAATCGATCGGGGCCGGTGTACAGAAAACCCCGCTCGACAGCTTTCTGTGGCGTGGCCGCCGCCGCTACCTGGCTAATGACGGCGTGGCCCTGGCCCGCTTTAAACCGAAAGGCATGCAAAAAAAATCGGCATTGGCTGCCCGTATGGCGCTGGAATACCTGGGTGCTCCCTACGACGATGCTTTTTTGCCCGACGGCAATGCCCTGTACTGTACCGAACTGATACAGATGGTATACCGCCGCAGCGGCCTTGGGAAACAGATACCTTCGGCCCCTATGACCTTTAAAGACCCCGCTACGGGCGAAACCTTCCCCGGCTGGAAAACGTATTACGACTCTATGCAGATGGTTGTTCCTGAAGGACTGCCCGGTACCAACCCCGGACGTTTTTCGCTGAATAAAAACCTGCGCTTCCTGTTTCCAGAGCGGGCGGTAAAAGCTCGTTAAGGCGTTTTTTTACTTCTTATAATCAATGTGTTATCCTTTTATTGTGATTTTAGTCTTTTTTTTGGCGATCGGGTAGGTGATTTGATTTTTTTTAATCAAATTTGATATAATAATAACCTGAGAAAAAACTTTCCATAGTCTGTCCATGTTCGCTTTCTTACTGAAACACAAGAAAATTGCGGCTATTGCCGTACCCGTTCTCTTTATTGTTCTGGCATCGAATACCTCACTTTCAGCAGAGAAAAAGAAGGCGGAGAAGTTATATCACAGCGAACAGCAGCGGCGTATGTTTAAAATGCTGGGGCCGATAGAGGACGGGCAGTATTTTCTTACTTCCAGCGCCTGCAGGGGTTGCCATGGCCGCGATGTGCTGCATGGCACAGCCAATGTGGATGCAGAAGGTAATGATGTGAACCTGTACGACGACTGGCAGGCCACCATGATGGCCCTTTCGGCAAAAGACCCTCTTTGGCGGGCAAAGGTAAGTCACGAGGTATATACAAACCCGGCACATGGAGCAGCACTCGAAAATAAATGTACTTCCTGCCATGCGCCTATGGGCCACTATACGGCCTTTTTCCAGGGTAATGCGCCTTACAGCATGGCCCAGCTGCAGAACGACACGGTAGGTCTGGACGGGGTTTCCTGTGTAAGCTGTCATATACAGGGCAGCAATGCAGGCAGCCAGTTTTCGGGCATTATACAATACGATACCACCCGGCACATGTACGGGCCTTTTACCGAGCCTATGATAGGCCCGATGCAGCTCTATACCGGCTTTACTCCGGCCTATGGCGCACATATGAGCACCTCTAATGCATGCGCCTCCTGCCATACGCTTATAACCGATGTAACCGACCTGAACGGCAATTACACGGGCGAAAAGTTTATAGAACAGGCTACATTTCACGAGTGGAAAAATTCGGTTTTCAGCGCTACGGGTAAAAATTGTCAGTCGTGCCATATGCCGGCCATACGTGGTCCTGTAATTATTGCCAACGATATTCTGAACCTGCCGGGCCGTACGCCGTTCAATCTGCATAAATTCCTGGGCGGCAACCTGTTTATGCTGCAGCTGATGAAAAACAACAAGGCGGCCCTGGGCATAACGGCATCGGATGTAAATTTCGATTCTACCATTGCCGGTACCCTGCAGATGCTACAGCAGTCTACCCTGGATCTGGACCTCGGTTTCGAGGGCTGGCTTTCCGATACGGTTGCATCCTTTTCGCTGAAGCTCAGCAATAAGGCCGGGCATAAGTTCCCTTCCGGATATCCTTCGCGCAGGGCTTTTGTGCAGTTTGTGGCTACTACCCAGGAAGGCGATACCATTTTTAAATCGGGTATGCTCGATCCGCAATACGAGCTTATAGGGCACGATGCCATAACCGAGCCACATTACCAGGTAATAAGCGAAGACCACCAGGTACAGATATACGAGATGGTAATGAACGATGTTGCCGGTAACCGCACTACCATGCTGGAGAGGGCCCATACCAAGGTTAAAGACAACCGTTTGCTTCCGAGTGGTTTCCTTGCCTCGAGCCCGGTATACGATACGGTTTCGGTGCAGGGCGTAAGCGGCGATAGCGATTTTAATAACGAAGGCGGTATGGAAGGTTCCGGTACCGACCGTGTAAATTACCGCATACGTGTACCCGGCGGCAATAAGCTTACGGGCAGTATACATGTATATGCCAGGGTATATTTTCAGGCGGTACCTCCGCGCTGGGTATCCGAAATGTTTGCGGTAAGCACTCCGGAGATCGACCTTTTTAAACAGATGTTCCAGGCAGCCGACCAGGCCCCGGTACTTATTGCTTCGGCACAGATGGAATTTGTACTTACCCCCAATACCTCGCTGCAGGAAGCCTCCGGCGCTGCGGCCCTGGTTGTAAGCCCGAACCCGTCGGTAGACGGTTTCCTGCGTATACAGGCACAGAGTGATGTAAGCATATTTTCGGTGCAGGTATACAACAGTGCAGGCCTGTGCACCGATCATATCCGGAATCCGGCTGCTGCCCAGTGGGAATACCTGCTGAAGGGAGCTCCGGGGCAGTATATACTGCGTATTGAAACAAGCCGTGGCACATACTGGAAAAAAGTAATTAAACTGTAATATAACTAAAACTATACCTGTATTCGAATGAAAAAGCTACACAAACACACCGTATTTGCGCTGCTGTTTTCGGGTTCGTTACCCTTAACAGCAATGGCGCAGATCTCGTTCACCAATGCAAATTCGAGGTTCAGTAACGGTAATTTCACATCGGGGAATGCCATTTCAGTCGCCGATATGGATGGCGACGGACTGGATGATATTGCCCGTATGAACGACGGTTACCAGATGAGCGTGGAACGACAGCGTCCGGGGCAGCAGTTCCAGAAGATAAACGGGGTAAGCATGGGAAGCGGCAGCGCCTGGGCTATGGTGGTAGGCGATGCCAACAGCAATGGCTATAAAGATGTGGTGGCCGGTTTTAACGGCTCGGCACGTATATCTGTAGACAACGGAGCCGGTACCGGTTACATGGCTAATACACAGCTGCCGTCTTCAGGTTTTTTCCTTCAGAATATGAATATGGCCGATGTAGATAACGACGGCGACCTGGATATATTTGGCTGTAACGATGTGGGGCTTAGTAAAATATGGGTAAATAACGGAGCCGGTGTATATACGGTTTCCAATATCATCGATTTTAACGTAACTCCTGATGTTCCCGGCGATCAGTCTACCGACGACTCGGGTAACTATGGTTCTGTATGGAGCGATTTCGATAACGACGGCGACCTGGACCTGTACATAGCCAAATGCCGGCAGGGTGTGGGTAATGCTAACGATCCGCGCCGTATAAACCTGCTTTTTGTAAACAACGGCAACGGCACCTTTACCGAAAATGCGCAGGCACACAATCTGCGTATAGGGGCCCAGAGCTGGACGGCCAATTTCGAAGATATAAACAACGACGGCTGGTTCGATGTGCTTATAACCAACCACGATGTGCCTACGATGCTTATGCTTAACAATGGTGCGGGCGGCTTCAGCGATATAAATGCAGGTAATGCAGCCGGGCTTAATATTTCTTTTACTCCTTACGAATCGAAGATGGCCGATTTCGATAACGACGGATTTGTAGATATTCTTATTTCGGGGAGTTCTAACAATCCTTCGGCGGCACGTCTTTTCCGCAATAACGGCAACAATACCTTTTCGCCGGTTACCGCCGCCTTTCCGGCAAACGGTACTTTACAGTCGTTCGGTATCGGCGATCTGAACCACGACGGCAGGTTAGACATATACGCCGGCTATGCCAACGGATACAATTCGCCCAGCTCTACCAACGATATACTCTGGCTTAATAATACCAATACCTCAAATCATTTTGTATCGTACAACCTGCGAGGTGTTATAAGTAACCGCGATGCCGTAGGTGCCCGTATTTTCCTGTACGGAGCCTGGGGGGTACAAACCCGCGAGGTACGCGCCGGCGAAAGCTATGGCACCAGTAATTCTTTTCATCTGCATTTCGGGCTGGGTTCGGCTACGGTAATCGATTCGGCTGTGATACGCTGGCCTTCGGGTACGGTAACCAAACTTGTAACCCAGGAGGTTGACCAGTTTTACCATGTGGTAGAGGGCGATTGCGTGTCGCCGGTAAACCAGATTTCGTATATCGGTTCGCCTTATCTGTGTCCCGGGCAGACCGTAACTCTTTCTGCTCCTTCGGGGCCGGGTTATACCTATCTTTGGTCTACCGGTGCTACCACACAAACCATACAGGTTGCGGCAACAGGCGAGTACAGTGTACAGCTTGGCTCGGGCAACTGTGCCTCCTATTCGGCCCCGGTAAACATCGAGCTTAGTCCCGATCAGACCCCTTCGCTCAACATCCTGGGCGATACCGTATTCTGCGAAGGCGGTAGTGTAACGCTCGAAGGGCCTGCAGGTATGAGTGCCTACAACTGGAGCAATGGTTTGCAAACCCAGAATGCCGTTATTACCCAGAGTGGCACTTATATACTTACCATACAGGGATATTGCGAGCAGTTCAGCTCGGCTCCGGTAACGGTGCAGGTGCTGGCAAGTCCGGCGCCGCCTACCACCAATGCTTCGGTACTCAATTCCGGTTCCGGTACCTTAACGGCTACCGGTAACAACATCGAGTGGTACAGTACCCCCACGGGCGGCAGTGCCATAGGTACAGGCAGTTCGTTTGTAACGCCGGTGCTCAGCAGCACTACCACATATTATGCCCAGGCAACCAATACATACCCGGGCGACACGCTGCACACCGGGCAAACTGCGCATCCGGGCGGCAGTGCCTACAGCGGTTCCAACAATACCAATACCATTACCTATTTTACCGTATCGGCCAATTGCACACTGGTATCGGCCAAGGTTTATACCGATACTCCCGGCGAGCGTCTGGTACAGATAAAACAGGGCGGTACGGTAGTGGCTTCCACACTGGTAAATATTCCCAGCACCTCGGGTATGTCCGATGGTATACGTGTTGCGCTGAACCTGGCACTTAGCCCGGGCAGCTATACCATCGAAACCGATGCTGCCACCAATAGTGCCAATTTTGGTTTTACCGGGCCGCGCCTGCAGCGCAGCAGCAGCGGAGTGGTGTATCCCTATACGTTGCCTGGTGTGGTTTCCATTACAGGTTGCAGCGAAGGCCCGGGCCTGTACTACTACTTTTACGACTGGGAAGTGGCCGAAGAGGGCTATGTATGCGTGAGTGAACGCAGTCCGGCCACACTTACCGTATACAGCGATGTAAGTATCGAAGAGCAAAAGGCGGGAGCGGTTTCCGTATATCCGAACCCGGCTTCCGGTATGCTCAATATTAAGACCGACGATGGTTTCGGCGGTGCGGTTCTGCGTATGATCGATGTTTCCGGCAAAGTAGTGCTGATGCAGCAGCAGGTATATGCCACGCCCGGCGGAACGGTATCTGTCGATATTTCGGCGCTGGCTCCGGGCATGTACACCCTGCAGGTAATGCAGGGCGAAAGCCGCATAAACCGCCGTATTATTGTGCGCTAAGCCATATTATTCAAAACATATTTGCATGTATAGAGCCGTTCCGCTTACCGCGGGTCGGCTTTTTTTGCAGTGCTGCTTCATATTCCTACCTTTATACCCAAAACCAGAAAGAACATGAGTTTTTCAAATATCCTTACAGAAGATCGCGGGTCGGTGCGTATCATAAGCATTAACCGCCCCGAGAAGCTGAACGCGCTTAACAAAGCTACCATACAGGAGCTGCATACGGCTTTTGCCGATGCTGGCAGCGATAAAAACATCCGTGTAATTATACTTACCGGTGCCGGCGAAAAGGCCTTTGTGGCCGGTGCGGATATTTCGGAATTTGCCCATTTCAGTGCCGAGGAAGGCCGGGCACTGGCCGGCGACGGGCAGCGTATTCTGTTCGATTTTGTGGAGCAGCTCGAAAAGCCCGTTATTGCCGCAGTAAACGGTTTTGCGCTGGGGGGTGGTCTGGAACTGGCCATGAGCTGCCATATACGCATTGCTTCCGATAATGCAAAAATGGGTCTGCCCGAAGTAAGCCTGGGCGTAATTCCCGGTTACGGAGGTACCCAGCGTTTACCACGCCTTATAGGTAAAGGCCGCGCGTCGCAGCTTATTTTCTCTGCCGAAATGATAAGTGCGGCACAGGCCGAGCAATGGGGACTGGTAAATAAAACGGTGCCACAGGCCGAGCTGTTGGAAGAGGCTATGAAACTGGCCGATAAGATAAGCCGTAATTCCCCTGCTGCCATAGCCCATGCCATACGTTCGGTAAATGCCGGGTTTGAAGCGGGCAGAAGCGGCTTTGCCTACGAAGTGGAGCAGTTTGGCAGCACATTTGCTACCGAAGATTTTAAAGAAGGTACTACCGCTTTCCTCGAAAAGCGCAAACCTAATTTTTCAGGGGAATAGATCCCCGCTGCTCCTATGAGCCGACTGAGGCAACTTGCCGGGCAAACTGTTATATACGGACTTACCAGTATTTTAGGTAAGTTCATTAATTATTTGCTAACTCCGCTGCTAACCGGTGTATTCGAACCGGAAGCCTACGGAGTGCAGTCGGTATTGTATTCCTATATTGCCATTGCACTGGCCCTGCTTACGTTTGGTATGGAAACGGCTATGTTCCGTTATTCGGGAATGGAGCATGCCGATAAACGAAAAGTGTTTGCTACTGCCCAGAATTTTGTAACCCTGGTGTCGGCCATATTCCTGGTATCGGTATTCATTTTTGCACAACCTATTGCAGGTGTGCTGGGCTATCCCAAACATACCGATTATGTAATACTTTTCTCTCTTATTATTTTCCTGGATGCACTGAGCTCGGTGCCACTGGCTAAGCTGAGAGAAGAAAACCGGCCGGGAATGTTCACATTAATAAGTATACTAAATATTCTCATCAATTTCGGTCTGGTTCTTTTCTTCCTGGTATACTGCCGTGGCCTTTATATGAAAGGCGGAGAAGAGTCGCTTGGTATCCTGGCAAAAATATACGATCACGACAAGGGAGTTGCCTACATTTTTATTGCCAATATTGTAGCCAGTGCGGTAAAATTTGCCATGCTGCTACCCGTTGTATTCCGTTACGGAATGCGCAGCGACCCTGCTTTGCTCCGGCAAATGCTGGTGTATGCCATACCCCTTGCCATTGGTGCCTTAGCCTATATAATTAACGAAAAGGCCGATCTTATTTTCCTGAAACAGCTTCTGCCAGCCTCAGAAGGCGACGAGCAGGCCGGTATTTACGGAGCCTGTTACAAGCTGGCCATATTGCTCACCATCTTTATACAGGCATTCCGCTACGCAGCCGAACCCTTTTTCTTTGGTATGCATAAAGACACCGATACACGCCATACCCTGGCCCTGGTAATGGATTATTTTGTGTGGTTCTGTCTTTTTATATTCCTGGTGGTAGCGTTATATGTTGATGTATTTAAATGGATTTTCCTGCGCGATGAAGCCTATTGGTCGGGTATAGATATTGTACCTGTGCTGCTCATTGCCAACCTGTATAACGGTATATACCAAAACCTGAGTATGTGGTACAAACTGAGCGGGAAAACACTTTATGGGATGTATTTTTCCATTACAGGAGCGGCGTTCACCATTATGCTGAATCTAGCATTTATACCCATATGGGGTTTCAGAGGTTCGGCCTGGGCTACACTTATCTGCTATGCGGGAATGTCAGGAATTTCGTATATAGTAGGGCAGAAATTTTACCCGGTACCATACCGTTTCGGGCGTATGCACCAGTATATACTGGGGTGTATCGTTTTTTACGGACTTACCCGTTTTATCCCGGCCGACAGGCCATTTATATACTATTTTACCGCTACAGCAGGTATTATTGCTTATGTGTTTTGGGTGGTCAGAAATGAGAAAACCTTACAGGCGCTCATCGGAAAAATTGTAAACAAATAATTATGGAAGTAAAAATTGTAAAGAAGTCAGCCTTCCCGCTACCTTATTATGCAACACCGGGAGCTGCCGGCATGGACCTTCAGGCAAACCTTACGGCACCTGTTACCCTGGCTCCGATGCAGCGTGCGCTTATACCTACAGGCTTGTTTATAGAAATGCCTGCGGGCTACGAGGCCCAGGTGCGTCCGCGCAGCGGACTGGCTCTTAAGAAGGGTATTACGGTACTTAACAGTCCGGGTACCATCGATTCCGATTACCGGGGCGAAATTGGTGTTATACTTATAAACCTCTCTGCCGAGCCTTTTGAGGTAGGGCCTGGCGAACGTATTGCCCAGCTGGTAATAGCCCGTTACGAGCAGGTAAGCTGGCAGCCCGTTGAAGAGCTCGGCGAAAGCGAAAGAGGAAGCGGCGGGTTTGGCAGCACCGGAAAGAGCTAAATCAACTCCGGGTTAATTCTGCAAGATTCATTAGTATACGATTTTTTTCACATAAATGTTACTTATAGATTATGCTTCGGCCAATAACGGTTCATAAATCTCTGCTGCTTATATTGCTGCTGCCGCTGCTGCAGATCTATGCCTCTGCACAGAACCTCGACAGTATGCTCAGGGTGCTGCCCCGCCATCCGGAGGATAGCAATAAGGTAAAACTGCTGGAACATATCATTTATGTATCCAGTTATAAAGATCCTTCCCGCAAAAGCACCCTGCCCTATGTAGAGATGATGCGTAATCTTTCGGTACTTATCGGGTATCCGAGGGGCGAAGCTTCGGCAAACCACAGCTATGCAGAATATCTTATGCAGTCGGGGCAGACCGCAGAATCGCTTAAGTATATTAAAAAGGCAGATAGTATATATACTAAAATAAATAGCGTTTTTGGCATGGCAGCTGCAAGTGCCTACTACGGAGGGTATTATCGCAGTCAGGGGAATTATGAGGAGGCCCTGAAACGTTACCAGCATACATACGATCTGTACGAAAAAATAGGCGAGAAAAGGGGACAGGCACTGACGCTGGGCACTATGGCCCTGCTTTTTCTGAATCTCGATCGCTACGAAGAAGGCGAAAACTATTACCTGCGTTCCCTGGAAATACGCGAAGAGATAGGCGACCGGCGGGGAATGTCGCATGCCCTGCTGAATCTGGGCGTACTGAATAACGATCTGAAACGCTACGATAAAGCACTCACTTATTTTAATCTGTGCCTGCAGATACAGCGCGACCTGAAAGATCTGATGATTATTGCCGGCTGCCAGATAAACATGGGAAACATTTATGTAGCCCGCGGCGAATACGATAAGGCACTGAAAACCTTTAAAGACAGTTACAACAGTTACCTGCAGCTGGGCGATACGGTAAAGATGGGTTATTCGCTTATGTACCAGAGTGTGGTGTACCGCAGTACAGGGAAGTTCGAAAAGGCTCTTGATGCCCTGAACCAGGGTTTTGTACTTGCGAAAAGGCAGGATGGCGATGCGTCTGACCTGGTTAATTTTCACATGGAATACTATAATGTATACAAAGCCATGGGCAATTACGAAAAGGCACTGCACTACTACGAGCTGGCCAACCAGTACAAGAGCGGTATTTTTTCGAACGAAATGGCCGATAAAATATCCGAACTGAAAGAGAAGTACGAAACCGGAAAAAAAGAACAGGAAAATATAAACCTTAAGCGTAACAGCGAGATACAGGAACTGGAGCTGCGGCAGCGGCTTTACCTTATTTATGGTACAGGAGGCCTGGCCCTGTTTATACTTATTATTTCGCTGCTGCTTATCCGCAATAACCGTATTCGTTCCGAACAGCATACCATGCGCCTGGAACAGCGGTTGCTGCGCAGCCAGATGAATCCGCATTTTATCTTTAATGCACTTACGGCCATACAAAGCTTTATGATGAAAAATAACCCGGCAGAAGCCGTTCGGTTTTTATCGTCCTTTGCCCGTATTGTACGTTCTATCCTCGAAAATTCAAGAGAGGAATACATTTCCCTGTCGAAAGAGGTACAGTGGCTGCAGAATTATATAAGCCTGCAGGAACTGCGCTTCGAGAACTCTTTTACCAGCAGCCTGCATGTAGATGAGGAGCTCGATCTGGAAAATACCTGGATACCGCCTATGCTTACCCAGCCATTTATCGAAAATGCACTCGAACACGGGTTCAGAGGAATGGAAGGCAAGGGAGAGCTGGAAGTAAGCTTTACTGAACACAATGGGTTTTTACAGGTAGATGTAAAAGATAACGGGGTAGGCTTTGAAACGGGCAACAGCCGGGAGGGTAATACCGATAAAAAATCGCTGGCTCTTCAGATAACGCGGGAGCGCCTGGAACTGCTGAACCGTGGAAAACGCCGCAAGATCCATTTTACGCTCGAATCGGCCCCGGGTTCCGGAACAAAGGTATCGTTCAGTATCCCTTTAAAGAAAAAATTTTAACTTTAAGCCTGCTTAAGCAAATATACCCCCTTGCAAGATGAATATACTAATTGTAGATGATGAAACCAGGGCGCGCGAAGTAATTGCGGATATGATACGCATGTACTGTAACGACAGCGATATAAGCCTGGAAGAAGCAGACGGGGTACAAACCGCACTGGCAGCCATTCAGCGTAATGCCCCGGATTTACTGTTGCTGGATATACGTCTTAAGGACGGAAACGGTTTCGATTTGCTGAACCGTATAAAACATCTCGAACTGCCTGTAATATTTATTACAGCCTACGAAGAATATGCTATAAAAGCCTGTAAAGTTTCGGCACTGAATTATATACTAAAACCGGTAGACCCTTTCGAGCTGAAAGATGCCATTGCCAATGCCGGTAAAAAGATTGAACGGGAAAAACTGGTTGAACGCCTGGATACATTCATGCAGAATTATTCAGGTAATGAACGCCAGGTAAAACGCATTACGCTTAAAACTGCCGAGAGTATTTATATTGTTAATACTTCGGATATTATTTTTTGTGAGGCCGATGGTAACTATACCACTTTTCACCTGGTAGATAAGCGCCAGGTAACGGTATCCCGTCCTTTGGGCGATTACGAGGAAATGATAGCCAGCAGCCGTTTTATCCGTACCCATCAGTCGTACCTGGTAAACGTAGAACATATTACCCGCTACGAAAGGGCCGAAGGTACCATTGTAATGATAAACGACAATAAAGTACCCGTATCTACACGCCGTAAAGAGCAGCTGCTGCAATTTCTCAACAGCTTCTGAGCGGATATGAATCCATCAGGGACGTTTACTAAGGGTAATTCAGCGAATATACATCAATGTTGAGTTATTTTTTTGATTATTAAGTAGTTGTGCTTTGTTTTTTTCCTTCTCTATTAAAATGGCATATGCTAATTTTTCATTTTGCTTGTAATAATCTCATTTACAGAAAACTATTTCCGTAGTATTTAGCAATATTCCCGTATACTCAAAATCCGGACCAGGTAATTATACCTGATTATCGCTCATATTACACTACTTTTGCAGCCTCTTTGCAATGTTTTTTAATATATCAATCAGCAATCCTTTGTGTTTTAGTATCATGAGATCAAAATTTTATGCCTTCTTCAGCCTGGTGCCGCTTTTACTTCTGCTGGCATCTGTTTCGTATGGCCAGGTAAACCCCGGGCCACGCTACGAGAAACATCTCGAAATCCTGATGCCTGTGATAAACGGGCAGAGCCAGAAACCTTCCCGTGTGGAGGCCTGTGCACCACGTTCCAATGGTAATATCCTTATCGGTATCAACAAACAGCTTGATAATTTTGTACAGGGCGGTATTCCGCGTGGTATCTGCGGCCTGGCCGAATTAACACCCCAGGGCGATACCGTATGGGTAAAATATTACCAGCGTTCTTTTCAGGATAATACGGAGCTGCGTATCAACTTTATCCGCGAACTGCCGAACGGGAACTTTTTTGTAAGTGGCATCGTGGGCGAACAATATGTGATAGGCGGTTTTGCCTGGATCACCGACCCGAACGGGGACATTCTCTATCGTAAAAAACTGGAGGTGCAGGCAAACCCTACTAACCAGTATACATACAGACCCCTGCACATTGTGGATATAGAAGTAGCTCCCGACGGATCGATCTATTATGCCGGTAATTTCCGCGACCTGTTCAGTGGCGGGGTAAGTTACTATGAATGGACCACTGCAGCCTATGGTAAGCTTAGTTCTACCCTGGAGCCTCTATGGACCCGTATATATGGTTATAATGTAAACCATTCACAGGCTAACCTGAATGCCAGCAGCACAGTGGGCATAAAGCTGCATACTAATGGCAACCTGATCGTAATAGGTATGGAAACCAACTCCACACGCAGGCTTAATATTGCGCAGGTAAGTCCGGCCGGTGCTACGGTGGGTTCTATCAGGCAGCGGAATATGGACCTGTCCGAGGTTCCGGTAAGTCTGGTAAAAGCCCCCAGTAAGGAATTGTATATGGTTACCAATTTCGGCAATGGTCTTGATATCGGTTTGTATAAATTCCAGGAAAACGGCGTAATTATATGGTCGAAGAAACTTACTACACCCAACAACGAACTGGTAAAAAGGATGCGTTTCGACACACAGAGCAATACCTTGCTGCTGGCAGGCCAGCATATCAACGGCACACAGCGTAATGCCTGGTTCGCGCAGCTTGATACCAGCGGTGCAACACTCATCAGTAAAACATTCGGTAATGTAAACCAGACAGAGCTTTTCGAGGACGTATGCCGCAGCGGAAGTAATTTTGTACTTGGCGGTACCAGCCTTACACTCGGTGGCTACCTTGTACAAACCGATATGCAGGCCATGACTACCTGCACGGGTGTTTCGGATGTAGCGCTTACCTCACAGGCGGTTACACATACATACAATACAGCCGGACTTGCGCACGTGAATGTAGCTGCACGTCAGAATTCATACGGTCCAGACATAATAGGTGTACAAAGCCTGGGGCTGAACAACAACAATGCCTGCTTTGCCTGCAGCGATCAGGTGTATAATATAAATATAAGTGCTTGCGACAGCTTTTTTATAGCCGGTGCCATGCAGTATGCTTCGGGTGTATTTACTGATACTTTCCCTTCGCAGTATGCGGGTTGCGATAGTATTATCGTTACAAATCTTACAATTTATGATCTGCCTCTGCCAGCAGCAGCAGGCCCGGATCAGGAGGTATGTGGTACCACGGCTCAGCTTGCTGCCGATGCGGCTTCTGCAGGCACAGGTACCTGGTCGGTAGTACAGGGCAGCGGCTCTTTCAGCAACGCCAATTCGGCTACTGCGCAGGTGAGCGGCCTTGCCAACGGTACCAATATACTGCGCTGGACAGTAACAAACGGTAGCTGCAGCGGTTCGTACGACGATGTAGTCGTTCTTAAAAAACAAAGTACCTCATCTACCTTTACACATACCAGCTGCGGATCGTATACCTGGATAAACGGTGTAACTTATAGCAGCTCGAATAATACAGCTACACATACCCTGGTGAATGCTGTGGGTTGTGATAGCGTTATAACGCTTAACCTTACCGTTCTGCAACCTACGTATTTTACAGATGTAAAAACCGCCTGCGAATCGTATACATGGATAAACGGGGTTACTTATACGGCCTCGAATAATACGGCTACAGATACACTGGTAAATGCTGCCGGATGCGACAGCATCGTAACGCTTAACCTCACCATCAACAACGCAAGCAGCGGGGCACTCAGTATTACTGCCTGCGACAGCTATACGCTGAACGGGCAGACCTATACCACAAGCGGTACCTATACGCAATTGCTTACAAATGCCTTAGGTTGTGATAGTACGCTTACCCTGAATCTGACCATCAATAATGCTACCAGCAGCACACTTACGGCTACTGCCTGCGACAGCTATACGCTGAACGGACAGACCTACACTACCAGCGGTACTTATACTCAGCTGCTTCAGAATGCAGTGGGTTGCGATAGTACGCTTACCCTGAATCTTACGATCAACAACGCTACCAGCAGCACACTTACGGCTACTGCCTGCGATGGCTATACGCTGAACGGACAGACTTATACCACCAGCGGTACCTACACACAGCTGCTGCAAAATGCATTGGGTTGTGATTCTACGATTACTCTGAATCTGACCATCAACAATGCTACCAGCAGCACACTTACGGCTACTGCCTGCGACAGCTACACGCTGAACGGCCAGACTTATACCACAAGCGGTACCTATACGCAATTGCTTACAAATGCCTTGGGTTGCGATAGTACGCTTACCCTGAATCTGACCATCAATAATGCTACCAGCAGCACACTTACGGCTACTGCCTGCGACAGCTATACGCTGAACGGCCAGACTTATACCACCAGCGGTACTTATACACAGCTGCTGCAAAATGCAGTGGGTTGCGACAGTACGCTTACCCTGAATCTTACGATCAACAACGCTACCAGCAGCACACTTACGGCTACTGCCTGCGATAGCTACACGCTGAACGGCCAGACTTATACCACCAGCGGTACTTATACACAGCTGCTGCAAAATACAGTGGGTTGTGACAGTACGCTTACCCTGAATCTGACGATCAACAACGCTACCAGCAGCACACTTACGGCTACTGCCTGCGACAGCTACACACTGAACGGCCAGACTTATACCACAAGCGGAACCTATACACAATTGCTTCAAAATGCATTGGGTTGTGACAGTACGCTTACCCTGAATCTTACGATCAACAACGCTACCAGCAGCACACTTACGGCTACTGCCTGCGACAGCTATACGCTGAACGGACAGACCTACACCACCAGCGGAACCTACACACAGCTGCTGCAAAATACAGTGGGTTGTGACAGTACGCTTACCCTGAATCTGACGATCAACAATGCTACCAGCAGCACACTTACGGCTACTGCCTGCGACAGCTACACACTGAACGGCCAGACTTATACCACAAGCGGAACCTATACACAATTGCTTCAAAATGCATTGGGTTGCGATTCTACGATCACTCTGAATCTGACCATCAACAATGCTACCAGCAGCACACTTACAGCTACTGCCTGCGACAGCTATACGCTGAACGGCCAGACTTATACAACCAGCGGTACCTACACACAGCTGCTGCAAAATGCATTGGGTTGTGACAGTACGCTTACCCTGAATCTGACCATCAATAATGCTACCAGCAGCACACTTACGGCTACTGCCTGCGACAGCTATACGCTGAACGGCCAGACCTACACTACCAGCGGTACCTACACACAGCTGCTGCAAAATGCAATGGGTTGTGATTCTACGATCACTCTGAATCTGACCATCAACAATGCTACCAGTAGCACACTTACGGCTACTGCCTGCGATAGCTATACGCTGAACGGCCAGACTTATACCACCAGCGGTACCTACACACAGCTGCTTCAAAATGCATTGGGTTGCGATTCTACGATCACCCTGAATCTGACCATCAACAATGCTACCAGCAGCACACTTACGGCTACTGCCTGCGACAGCTACACGCTGAACGGGCAGACCTACACTACCAGTGGCACGTACACGCAGCTGCTGCAAAATGCATTGGGTTGCGACAGTACGCTTACCCTGAATCTGACGATCAACAATGCTACCAGCAGCACACTTACGGCTACTGCCTGCGACAGCTACACGCTGAACGGCCAGACTTATACAACCAGCGGTACTTACACACAGCTGCTTCAAAATGCATTGGGCTGCGATTCTACGATTACTCTGAATCTGACTATCAACAATGCTACCAGCAGCACACTTACGGCTACTGCCTGCGACAGCTATACGCTGAACGGCCAGACTTATACCACAAGCGGAACCTACACACAGCTGCTTCAGAATGCATTGGGTTGCGATTCTACGATCACTCTGAATCTGACTATCAACAACGCTACCAGCAGTACGCTTACGGCTACTGCCTGCGGAAGCTACACGCTGAACGGCCAGACCTATACCAGCAGCGGTACCTATACCCAGGTTATACAGAATGCAGCTGGTTGCGACAGCACTATTACGCTGAACCTTACCATAAATACAGTGAATACTGCGCTTAGCCAGAGTGCTGATGGGGTAACCCTTACGGCGGATGCCAACGGCGCAGTGTACCAGTGGATAAACTGTAAAGACAACTCTGCTGTGACCGGAGCCGTTGCACAGTCGTTCACCGCCACAGAGAACGGCAGTTATGCGGTAATTGTTACACAGAACGGTTGTACCGATACTTCGGCCTGTGTTGCTATAAACACAGTTGGACTGGAAGAAACACCGCTTACACTGAGCCTGGTGGCATATCCCAACCCAACCAGCGCATTTGTGAATGTGTCGGCTACGGTACAGGGCCAGGCCTATGTACAGGTGTTCGATATGAGTGGTAAGATGCTCCACACGGCATATATGCCCGATGCTACATCTATGAAAGTAGATATGTCGGCATGGATGCCTGGAATTTACCTGCTTAAAGTACAGGTTAACGGATATTCCTCAGCCATACGCATAGTGAAAAACTAAGGAACATACCCGTAAGAGAACTTATATATGTTTTCTTACGGGTTTTTTGTATCCATTCATATACAAAAATGTTTAAACAATATGCCTGTTGCGGATTTAAAAGAAAACGGAACGTTTAGGAAGTGAACCCCGGCAGATATACATTTGCTCTTTGAGCCGATTAAAACAGGCGTATCTTTGTTTCATCATCAGGTATGGCTTTCGGGACTAAAAGCCGGATGACACAAATAAAGAACCATAACAAACAATAAATAAGATACGAGAGTTACAGAATTCTGATTCCCCTTCTTAACTATCCGTACCCAGAAAGAGCCCGGCCCCTTACTGACCGGGCTTTTTGCTATTCCACATTAAACAGTCTGTTTTGTTTTACGCTTGTATGCCAAAAAAGGCCGGAAATTTCCGGCCTTTTCTATTTTGTGTAGTTCTTGTTATTGTTTTATAAAGCGGCGTACTGCAGTTCCGTCCGGGGTATGTATCTGCAGCAGGTATACGCCGGGTTTAAGTACTTGGGTAGAAATAGTCTGTTTTTCTGTGGCGTTTGTTTGTATCTGCTCCAATACGCGTCCGTTTATGTCGGTAAGTGCTAAGCGTCCGGCAGTTATACCCGCCGGTAGTTCAATGGTTATATAATCATTGGCAGGATTAGGGTAGATGAGGATGGCCTGCAGAGCAGCCGCTTCGTTCAGTCCGGTACTTATTTTTACCGATTTGCAGGCTGAAGTGTCGCTGCAGCCATTCTGGCTTACAATAACGGCATAATTACCACTTTGGGCCGGAATAAAGCTTTGCGCGGCAGCTCCCGCGATAATGGTATTGTTATCGCAGTTAAGCCACATATAAGAAGCTCCGGTAGCAACTGCCGTAAGCAGACTATCGTTCTGCAGCACATTTTCGTCTACCATGTTTACGTTCAGGCTTAGCTCTACAACGCTGTCGCAGAATACACCGGGTACTTTAAAATACTCTGTATAATTCCCGCTGCTGTTCAGTACCTGGCTGCCCAGCACATAAGTCTGGCCTTCGCATATGGTTGCCGAAAGCTGTGTCAGTGCCTGCTGAAACACAAATACCGAGTCTGTCTGCGACAGGGTGCTGCAGTTATTATAGGTAGCCAGTACGCTGATGCCCGAGTTCTGTGCTGGCGAAAAAGAATAGGTATCGGATGCAGATACCTGGTTACTGCTGCCGTTTACCATAAAATCGTAGCTGGTATAACCCGCCGATGCGCTGAAAGTTACAGATTGTCCGCTGCAAATGGAGTCGGGGCCGCCGCTTAGTGTTACCCGGTGGCTTATTATGGCTTCCAGTAACAGCATGCCCAGGTTGTTGTACATGGCTTTATTTCCACCCAGTGTATCGAAGCCAAATACAATATCGTTAGCAATATTGGCAGGATAATGGGTACCTGCCGGGTAATAGGCCGAAACGCTGGGGTACTGTATAAGTCCTATATAAAAAGTATCGAGCGGAGCTATGGTTTGCGGTGTATTAAGGGCAAAGTATAATTCCTTGCCGAGGTTTGCCGGTACAAGGGTGGTTTTGGGCGAACGGGACAGAATATTACCCTGCCGGTCCAGAATTACTCCGGCAATTTCTTTACCGCTGCTTGTGGCATCGTTGGCAATAAGCGCGTTTATTCCCCGTATTACCGGGAAAAAGCCTGCACCGTTTATATAGCGTACTGCCAGTATACCCGAACCCGAACCGTAGCCAATGGCGTCGTCGGGCGTTCCGTTATGACTGTGCCCCAGCGTGTCGCAGGAAATAAAAATGTTGCGCATAAGCAGGTTGTTGCTGTTTATGTCGTCGGGAGGTACACTTACGGCAAGGGTTTGGCTTCCGTCGTTTTGTATGGATATATTACTGAATACTATGGTGGTTGTGTCGCCGGCTGCAAGCGAAGGAATGCTCTGCAGGTCTGTGGCCGGATTGGCACCGCTTACATTCAGGCTTACACTTACATTGTTTTTTACTGTATTGCTTCCATTCCGTATAAGAGCGCGTACGGTAGCTGTTCCCTGAATCAGTTTGTTGGGATGTAAAAGCCCGGCATCTATTGCTTCAACCGAAATTTCGTCGGAATATGGGTTCAGGTATTCGAAGCGCATCTGGGGCCGGAAGGCCGAAACGGCATTCAGTGTGGTTCCCGGTGTAGTGCTGCTGCTGTTATTCATATAAAGAGAACCGCTCAGTACACTGTTGGCACGGTATGTGGCACCGTCCTGCAGGCTGGTGGTAAAGGTACTGCCAGCATAGTCGAAAGCGATGTATAAACCTCCGCCGGTATAGGTAAAACCCGGGCTTGCAGGCAGGTTTACTTCCTGGTTTCCGGCTCCGGCCTGCACACTGTATGTGCCGTTGTATATCTCCGTCATGGTAGAGATGGCTGTGGGCCAGTTGTTCGACTTCTGGTTTGTGGCATCCGACGTATTTTCCAGGTACAGGCGTATATTTCCGCTAAAAGGAACGCTGGCCCCGGCGCTCAGCACAAAACCAACCTTGGAGAACTGTATCCCCGCTGGTATTCCGGTTACTTCTGAGGCTGGAATAATAAAATGTGCACGCAGGGTGGTATGATTGGTTGTTCCGTTGGGTGCACGCGTTTGGGAGGTGGTGGGTGCCGTTTCCGGCAGGTATTTTGCGAGGGTGACCTGTCCGGAGGCAGACAGAGCCGAAGCGGTGAGCCCCAGGCTGAGGAGAAACTTCTTCATACGCTATGTAATTGATGATGTATGCATGGCCAAAAATAAGCAGGAAATGTAAAGTCTCCGTTATGCAGGCAATTTTAATTTTTGCGGGAAGGTTAGCTCAGGAGCTTGCGTGGAGGGCTAAGGGGCTGAAATACAGCTACATCTAAATAAAAATGGACAAAACGTAGTGTTTGCGCTTTGTCCATTTTTTGTTGTAGCGAGGGCTGGACTCGAACCAGCGGCCTTCGGGTTATGAGCCCGACGAGATACCTACTTCTCCACCTCGCAATGTTTAAGGACTGCAAAGGTACGATAAAAAATAACCCCTCCAAACGAATAACGAAATAAACCCCCTTTTTATGCAATATAATTGTTGGGCGCAGTTTAATTTGCAGGTAATCAGTGCATTTGTTGTATATATTTTTTTAAAGTAGTAATCCGGCCCGCTTGTACGTCTTAATTTGACGAAGGAAAACCCCTGCCGGCCGAAAACAATTGTTGCGCCGCAGAGGTTTATTATCTTTGTTAGAACCAGTTTTGTTTAACATGAAAGAGAAAGAAGTTCCGCAGGACGATGGAATGTTGCAGGGTAAGACCCGCGACCTGTATTACGTGCTCGACGAGAATGGAAATTATGTAAATGCCCTCAGTACCGGCTGGGAAGCAAAAAATATTGTAATGCAGCAGGCGTGGGACATTATTAATGAGGCTGTGGCCGAGGTACGTGCCAAAGTGCTGCGTAACGAGGCTTCTACACTCTTGTATCACATGGAAAAAAACCAGATGGATATAAAACTGCTTGCGCAGTATTCGGGTGTTTCCAGGTCGCGCATTCGCGAACATGTGCGTCCGGGCGGGCTCGAAAAAGCATCGCAGGCTGAAAAAGAGGCCTATGCCTCGTCGTTTCGCATATCCGTTGAACAGTTATTTAAACTCGATGATCCTCACACAAACAATGACTGAGCCTGCATTCGAACACAGGCAGTCGGCTCACTGCGAAAACGGCGTTACAGCCAACCTGTTCCGTTTCCACGGTCTGGATATTAACGAACCCCTGGTGTTTGGTATAGGATCGGGGCTGTTTTTTGCCCATATGCCTTTTATGAAGCTGAACGGTATACCGGTTACAGGTTTTCGTCCTTTCCCCGGTATTATTTTTCAACGGGCGGCCAAACGCCTGGGCATAAAAATGAAAGTAAAGACCTATCGGAATCCACAGAAAGCGATGAGCGAGCTGGATGCCAACCTGGAACAGGGAATACCTACCGGTTGTGTGGTAGGGGTGTTTCATCTTACCTATTTCCCGGAGCCTTACCGTTTTCATTTTAATGCACATAACCTGGTGGCTTTCGAACGTAAAGGCGATACCTATTACATCAGCGACCCGGTAATGGAAACCATTACCACGCTCAGCCGCCGCGATTTTGAACGGGTGCGTTTTGCCAAAGGTACAGCCCGGCCCAAAGGAAAGATGTACTGGCCGGTAGCCATACCGGAAGAGGTAAACCTGCGCCGTGCCATTATAAAAGGAATACGCAAAACCTGTTACGATATGACGGAAATTCCCCTGCATTTTTTTGGTGCAAAGGGCATTCGTTACCTGGCCAAGCGTATGCTTAAATGGCCTCAGCAACTGGGCGATCGTAAAGCCTTACAGTACCTGGGGCAGGTAGTACGTATGCAGGAAGAGATAGGCACCGGGGGAGCCGGGTTCCGCTTTATGTATGCTGCTTTTCTGCAGGAATGCGCCCGTATTTTTAACGATGATCGCTTTGCTGCCTTTAGCCTGCAGATGACAGAGATAGGCGACGACTGGCGCGCTTTTGCCTATGAAGCCAGCCGCCTGGTAAAGAACCGCAGCAGCCAGGGTAGCGATTGGGCTTCGGTATCCCTGGCCCTGCAAGGTATTGCAACAAAAGAACAGCAGCTGTTCGAAGCATTGTATAAGCTGGCTAAAGAGTGGGATAAGAAAATATGATGCCGCAAGCGCTTATAGAAGTACATAACGTATATAAAACGTATCGCGGAAAGGTTGAACCCGTACTGAACGGACTTGACCTGGAAGTAACCGCAGGTGAGTTTTATGGTATACTGGGCCCGAACGGAGCAGGTAAAACTTCGCTTATGAATATACTGTGCGGACTGGTACCTTATACCGGTGGTACAGTGCAGGTAACAGGTTCGGAGCCCCGCCATTTCAGCGCACTTTCCAAAAGCCGTATCGGACTGGTACCACAGGATATTGCCCTGTACGATAAACTCAGTGCCCGCGAAAACCTGCACTTCTTTGGCAGCGCTTACCGCATTCCGCATAAAGAACTAAAGGAGCGTACAGAATATTACCTGAACGTATTTGGCCTGGAAAAACATGCTTCGCGCCCTCTTAAAACGTATAGCGGAGGTATGAAGCGCCGCGTAAATCTTATAGCCGGTATACTGCATGCTCCCGATCTGCTCTTCCTGGACGAACCTACCGTGGGTATTGATGTGCAGAGCCGTAATGTAATTGTAGAATTTCTTACTGAATATAACCGTTCGGGCCATACCGTGTTTTATACCTCGCATCACATGCGTGAGGCTGAAACGCTGTGCTCGCGCGTAGGTATTATGGATAACGGCCGTATTATAGCGGAAGGCACCCCTGCCGATCTTATGCAGCAGCATGCCTGCGAAACCCTGGAAGCAATGTTTCTTAAATTAACCGGAAAAGACCTGCGCGACGAATGAGAAGATTTTACGAAGCCTGGAAAAAGGAAATACTGCTGCTGCTTCGCGACCCCGCCGGACTGGGTATTCTGTTTGTGCTGCCCGGTGTTATGGTATTCCTCATTACACTGATACAGGACTCGGCACTGAATGCCCAGCGTGAGACCCGCCAGCAGATACTGGTGTGCGACCTGGACCGCGATACCCTGGGTCAGCAGCTGCGCAGGGGTTTTGATGCTTCGGGATTCCTGGAACCGGTATACCAGGTAAATAATGCAGAACTTAACGAAGCCGATGTATTGCGTTTAACCTCGGACGGAACCTATAAAATGGGTATGATTATACCCCAGGGTGTAAGCGCCCGTATACGCACCAATGCGGGTAATGTGCTGGCATCGGTGCTGGGTACGGAAAAAACCTCCGCCGGAGCAGACACGGCCCGCAAAGAGATACGCCTGGTATTCGACCCCGCAGTTCCTTCTTCGTATAAAGCTTCGGTGGAGATTGCCATGGAACGTAATATCAATGCCATACAAACAGGCTTGCTGGTGGAAGCCTTCTCTGGTAAGATAGCAGAACTTATTCCCGGTGCGGGTAAAGTGCAGCTCAGTGCCGATGTAACGGGGGTGGATTTTGGTACGGAATATTCAACAGGCGAGCACACACTTATTAAACCAAACAGTGTACAGCATAATGTGCCGGCATGGACCATATTTGCCATGTTTTTTATTGTAATTCCGCTCGGTACCAATATAGTACGCGAAAAAGACAATGGAATAGAACGACGCCTGCGCGTAATACCGGGTTCGTTCGATATGAGCGTTTTTGGCAAAATATCGGCATATATGCTGGTTTGCATGCTACAGTTTGCCCTTATGCTGTCTACCGGATTATTCTGGCTGCCTATGCTGGGTTTACCGGAACTTGTAATAGGCAGTAATGTGGCTGCACTGCTGGCTGTAGCCCTGGCCTGCGCCCTGGCTGGCACGGCTTACGGACTTTTTATAGGCACCCTGGCACGTACACACGAACAGGCAGCCTCTTTCGGGTCTATTTCGGTACTGATTATGGCCGCTATAGGCGGTATATGGGTACCGTCGTTTGTAATGCCGCCGCTGGTAAAAACCCTGGGAAGCCTTTCGCCGCTGAACTGGGGACTGAATGCATTTTATGACGTTTTCCTGCGCGAAGGTGGCCTGGATATGGTATGGCCTCATTTGCTCAGACTGTTTTTATTTTCCTGTATACTGCTGCTCGCCGCACGCATTATAGCAGCTTTTAAATACCGTTAAACTATGTTCAGCGAACAATTTATACAAAGAGTACGTTTTAACGAGGTAGATTCACTGGGTATCGTGTGGCACGGCCATTACGTAAAATACCTGGAAGACGGGCGCGAAGCCTGGGGCCGTAAATATGGACTTACGTACATGGGTATGTATCATGGCGAAGGCTTTTCGGTGCCCCTGGTCGATCTTAAAATAAAATACAAACGCCCGCTTCGCTACGAGGAATCTTTTACGGTAGAAACCTGGTATATACCCTGCGATGCTGCCAAAATTATACTGGGTTACCGCATTTTTAACGAGAAGAACGAAGAAGTGCTGGAGGCTGAAACTACACAGGTTTTTGTTTCGAAAAGCGGCGAACTGCAACTTTCGGCACCCGATTTTTTCAATGCCTGGAAACAGCGCATGGGACTTATTTAGGCAGGCGGAACAGGTACTGCTCTCCGCCATTGGTGCTTACCCGGTAATAATAGGAGGGACTTTCCCAGAAATCGCTTACCTGCATGTACAGCTGCTCGTGCTGGGGCAGATCTTTTATTTTCAGGGGTAGTATATCCAGCTGCCCGTTGCCCCGGAAAATCACAAAATTATTATCCTGCGCATGGTTGGCATAGGCTACTGAACTGTACAGTGCATCGTGCGTATTGCGGAAAAACTTGGCATATGCCGTTCCTTTCGAAAGATAGTATACCGCCGTACTACCCGGGCTTGTAAGCCGCACATAGGTAGCTGCAGGGTCGCTGCCCGGCTGTATTTCGTAGAAATAGAGCGTGTTGCCTGCCACTACAGGTTGTGCATTACTCTGCACATTACTGTACAGGGTTTGCAGCTGAGTACCTGCATATTTTTGTACCCCTATATCGGAATAAGAACCGTTGTTGAGTGCATATGAAATAAAGTAGGCCCCGTTTGCTGCCGGTATTACGCTGGCGGGGCGGGTAACGGGCTGGTCCAGTACTTTGTGCATGGAATCGTTCTGCAGGCGGAATATCTGCAGGCGCTGATCGTTTGCAGACGCAAAACCGGTGCTGCCGCCGGCATACACCTGGCCATCCTGTATCCAGAGACGGAAACCATGCAGCGAAGCATTGGCAGGGTTAGGAATACTGCATAAGGCCGACCCTCCGTTAAGCCCTATACGGTAAAGGACGTATGCATAGTTGTAGGTAGCACCAAAGCCACCCGTGCTGGTGGTATGGTCGGCAATGGTGTATAGCTCGCCGCTGCCCAGCTGAATGGTGGAGATGGTTTGGTCGTTGCCGGGGATAGCGAACAGCTGCGACAGTGCAGAACCGTTGAACAGGCTGAATGTGGAAGGATGATTACTGCTCTGGGCCTGCATTTCGCACAAAATGCCACCGTTTACCTCGAACAGGCGCTGTATGGTGCCCTGCCCGTACAGGTTGGGACTGAAACGCTCCCAGGCACCGCTGAGGGTATCGCTGCCGCCGGGTGTTGGGTTGCCTGGTGGCTGCGGATCTTCTTTTTTACAGGAGAATAAAAGGATACTGCTGCCAATGAGCAGAAGTATAATATTGGATGTAAGCGCTTTCATATAGTTCTTTTACAGTGCTAAAGATATAAAGCCTTAAGATATATAAACCTAATACAAATGCATTATGTAACTCTGGTTACGTTGTATTATACCCGGAATGTGCATTTTTGAGGTATGGAAAATAAAGCATATTACGAACAGGGACTTTCTTTCGGAGAATATATGGATGGCTTTGAAAAGGCCGTGGCAGAAAAACGAACCAGCGGCCCGGACCAGAGCGAATTTATGGTACATTATACGCAGCTTAACCTGCATCGTATGCAGCGCCTGCTGAAACATACGGAGATACAGGAGGAGCTTGCGGAAAATATCCGTAACTGGCAGCGCCACATACAGGTGCTTATTATTACGGAATACTGGTGTGGCGATGCGGCGCAGAACATACCGGTGATCGAAAAAGCCCTGGAGGGGAACAGGCATATCGGTATTCGCTATGTGTTCAGAGACGAACATCCGGAGCTGATAGACCGTTATCTTACCAATGGCGGACGCAGCATCCCTAAAATGATTGTAATGGACAGCGAAGGTGCCGAACTGTTTACCTGGGGGCCTCGGCCGCAGGCCATACAGCAGGAGATGCTACGCATGAAAGCAGAAGGCCTGTCGAAAGACCAGGCTGTAGAGGCCGTGCAACGCTGGTATATTGCCGATAAAACGCAAAGTATGCAGGCCGAACTTGCAATACTTTTCGGAAACAGGTAAAGGGCTTACTTCTGGCGGAAGAAGATACGGATGGGCGAGCCGTGGAAATTGAAATTTTCGCGGAGCTTATTTTCCAGGAAACGACGGTAGGGATCTTTTACGTATTGCGGCAGGTTGCAGAAAAAGGCAAACGTAGGATAATACCCGGGCAACTGCGTTACATACTTGATTTTAATGTATTTGCCTTTGATAGCCGGAGGTGGAAATTCGTCGATAAGCGGCTGGAAGAATTCGTTGAGCTCGGCCGTTTTAATACGGCGCTGGCGGTTGGTTGTTACTTCCATAGCAGCTTCCAGTGCTTTTAGCACACGCTGCTTGTTCAGTACCGAAGTAAATATAATAGGGAAATCGCGGAAAGGAGCCGTTTTTTCGTATATTCTTTCTTCAAAGGCTTTGGCTGTATTCGTTTCTTTCGAAACCAGATCCCACTTGTTCACTACCACAACCAGGCCTTTGTGGTTTTTTTCTACCAGGTGTATAATGTTCAGATCCTGGCTTTCGAGCCCCTGTGTGGCATCGAGCATCAGTATCGACACGTCGCACTCTTCAATGGCACGTATGGTGCGTAATACACTGTAGAATTCGATATTCTCGGTAACTTTCGATTTTTTGCGGAGTCCGGCGGTATCCAGTATCCAGAAGTCGAAGCCAAACTTGTTAAAGCGGGTATGTATGGTGTCGCGTGTGGTGCCTGCCACAGGCGTTACAATATTGCGGTCTTCTTCGAGCAGGGAATTGATAAAGGACGATTTGCCCACATTGGGGCGACCTACTACGGCCAGTTTGGGCAAAACATCTTCTTCCCGCTCTTCTTCGGGTCTTATGTGCTTTATAATTTCGTCGAGCAGTTCGCCGGTGCCGGAACCACTTTGGGCCGAAACGGCAAATATTTCGCCAAAGCCCAGTCCGTAAAATTCGTGCACATCATTTTCGCGCATCGAATTATCAACCTTATTTACTACAATAAGCACCGGTTTTTTCGATTTGCGCAGCATATCGGCCACGGTCAGGTCGGGATGGGTGGTGCCGGTTGTTACGTCGGTCATAAAAATAACCACATCGCATTCTTCCACAGCCATTTTCACCTGTTTGTTAATCTCGCTTTCGAATACATCGTCGCTTCCGCTGATGTATCCGCCGGTATCGATTACGGTAAATTCCCGGCCGCCCCATTCGCATTTGCCGTAATGGCGGTCGCGCGTGGTGCCGCTGGTTGGGTCCACGATGGCTTCGCGGCTTTCGGTAAGCCGGTTGAATAAGGTGCTTTTTCCTACGTTGGGTCTGCCGACTATGGCTACTATGGTACTCATTTCAACCGCAAAAGTAGACAAAAAACGCGACTATAGCGAACGGAACCGGGAATGGCTCTGTCTGGGTCCGGGAAAGCAGGCCCTGCATGACATAAAAAAACCCGCTTCGCTGTCGGCGAGGCGGGTTTGCAGATTTCTGCCGTATTTTATTGCTCAGCCAGTATAATGGCTTTGTTTTGATTCATTTCCAGCACACCGCTTTTAATGTCGATGTATTCGGTTTTATCCGTTTTATCGATCACTTTGATGCGGCCTTTACCCAGTGTACTTATAATGGGAGCGTGCTTATCGAGGATCTCGAACGAACCGTCGGTACCCGGCAGCTGTACAAGTTTTGCTTCGCCGCTGAACAGGATACTGTCTGGTGTTATGATATCAACGTGCATGTTCATTCCTTTAGGTTCAACGATTATTTACGGGCTTCGGCCAACATTTTTTCACCGGCTTCGATCACATCTTCGATGGTACCTTTCAGGTTGAAGGCAGCTTCCGGATATTGGTCAACTTCTCCGTCGATAATCATGTTAAATCCTTTGATGGTATCTTCGATGCCTACAAATACACCCGGTATACCGGTAAACTGCTCGGCAACGTGGAAGGGCTGCGACAGGAAACGCTGTACGCGGCGGGCACGGTGTACAACCTGCTTGTCTTCTTCGCTGAGCTCGTCCATACCCAGGATGGCAATAATGTCCTGAAGCTCTTTGTAGCGTTGCAGTATCTGTTTTACACGCTGTGCGGTATTGTAGTGTTTTTCACCAATAATGGCCGGACTCAGGATACGTGAAGTAGAATCCAGCGGGTCTACCGCAGGGTAGATACCCAACTCCGCAATTTTACGGCTGAGTACGGTGGTGGCATCAAGGTGGGCGAATGTAGTGGCCGGGGCCGGGTCGGTAAGGTCATCCGCCGGTACGTATACCGCCTGTACAGAGGTAATGGAACCGTTTTTGGTAGAGGTAATACGCTCCTGCATCAGACCCATTTCCGTAGCCAGGGTAGGCTGGTAACCCACGGCTGAAGGCATACGGCCGAGAAGGGCCGATACTTCGGAACCTGCCTGGGTAAAACGGAAGATATTGTCGATAAAGAACAGGATGTCGCGTCCACCACCGCCGGAAGTACCATCGCCATCGCGGAAATACTCGGCTATGGAAAGACCGGAAAGGGCTACACGGGCACGGGCTCCGGGAGGCTCGTTCATCTGTCCGAATACAAAGGTAGCTTTAGAATCTTTCAGTTCGTCGGTATTCACCTTCGAAAGATCCCATCCGCCTTCTTCCATCGAATGTTTAAACTCTTCGCCATATTTCATAATGCCGGCCTCGATCATCTCACGCATGAGGTCGTTACCTTCGCGGGTACGTTCGCCCACACCGGCAAATACCGAAAGACCGCCGTATCCTTTGGCAATGTTATTGATAAGCTCCTGGATAAGTACCGTTTTACCTACCCCGGCACCACCGAAAAGCCCGATTTTACCACCTTTTGCATAAGGCTCAATCAGGTCGATTACTTTGATACCGGTAAACAGTACTTCGGTAGAAGTTGTAAGTTCTTCGAATTTAGGTGGTTCACGGTGAATGGTGTACCCGCCTTTTTTGTCAACCTGGGGCAGACCGTCGATAGCATCGCCGGTTACGTTGAACAGACGTCCTTTGATCGATTCCCCGATAGGCATGGTGATGGCTGCGCCTGTAGCTAAAGCCTCCATGCCGCGGCGTAAACCGTCTGACGAGTCCATGGCTACCGTACGAACCGTATCTTCACCAATGTGCTGTTGTACCTCAAGTACCAACGTAGAGCCGTTATCGCGCTTAATTTCAAGAGCGTCGTAAATGTTCGGCAGGCTTTCTGCGTTTTCGAACTTTACGTCGATTACCGGGCCAATGATCTGAGAAATCTTTCCTGTAGTTGACATATCTGTTAATGAAAAGAATATCGTTTCTGAATTCGGCTGCAAAGGTAAGATTATTTCAAAATAAAACGAATCGGATCGCTTTTTTCTTCCGGCCGCATATATAATCTCCTTTTTATGCGACATTTGCTGGTCTTAAACACACAAATCCCTATGAATCCCCTGTGGGTTGATATAATCGGATGGCTGGGCGGACTGTTGGTGGTCATCGCCTATTTTATGAATACCACCGGCCGCATGGATGCACGTAATACATGGTATCAGCTGCTGAATCTTTCCGGCAGTATATTCCTTATTATTAATACGGCTATTGTGGGAGCTTATCCCAGTACGGCCGTGAATGTAATCTGGGTCTTTATTGCCATAAGCGGACTTATAAAAAGCTTCCGGCAGTAATTTTTGTTATATTTACGTTTATGAAAACAATTCTGTCCCTGCTACTGGCTGCCGTTACTCTGAATCTACATGCGCAAACGGCTGATACAATGGCAGTACCTGTAACATTTGTAGTGCTGGACGAGGCACCTTTGTTCCCAGGCTGCGAAGGTGCAGAGGACGAAGAGCGCATTACCTGTTTCAGCGAAAAAGCAGAAGCTTTTGTACAGAAATTACTGCGTTACCCCGAGCAGGCCCGTAAAAGCCGTAAGGAAGGCGTGGTATTTGTTTCCTTTACGGTTAATACCGAAGGACGTATCGAAAACGTGCGTCTGAACCAGGCATCTTCCGCACCGGGGTATGGCCTGGAAGAAGAAGCCCTTCGTGCGGTGGCACTGCTGCCGGCTATGTTACCTGCCAGGCTGGCTAATAAGCCCGTAGCTTTTACCTACACCATTGCCGTACCGTTTAGGCTGGAAAAAGCCGCAAAAGGTTCCGCAGAAAAATAACTTTGTTTAATTCCTTCCCCACCTCTCGCCCTCTCATTCTTCCAACCTCCAACCTCCAACCTCCAACCTCGTTTCCTCGCCCCTCATTTCCTCGTTCCCTTCATTCCTCATATCCTCCCCCCTCTATCCTCGTTCCCTCTTCACTCTATCCTCGTTCTCTCGCCCCTCATATCCTCCCCCCTTCTCCCTAAAAATCCCCATAGTTCACCTGCAGGCAGGGCAGTCCCAGTTCCAGCCGCCACAGGTCCACCACCTGGTTACGGTCGTCCAGCACAAAACGTACAAAGTAGCGGTGCAGGATATGTGCCACATATAGCTCTTTTTTAACTACCGAGTCTTTGCGGTGGTCTTTTGTTGTACGCATATACAGGGCATCATACGGTATATCATGTTTTTTAAGCCAGCGTTCGGTTGCTTCGCGGCTGTTATCCTCACGGCCGGAAAGCAGTATAATATGCTCTCCTTTGGCCTTATAGGTGCGCAGAATTTCGGCTACGGGTTCGTTTAGTATATCACTTTCACACTTCAGTGCTTCGTAAGGCGAACGCTTGCCCAGTATGGCCAGGGTGCCGTCCAGGTCGCAGATAAGGGCAGGTGGCAGCGAAATATCCTGTTCTGCATAATGCGGTCCGCGTTCGTCTTTAAGCATATGTTGTTTATACATACGCACAATTACATCTCGGCCAACTTTTTTTTCTCTTTTATTATCGCGCTCAATAGCTTCTTCCAGGCTTGCCTCCACAGGTATTACTTCAATCTGTACCACATCGCCACTGTCTTTACGGTATTTCTGCACCAGCTGTGTGATGCGTTCTACGGGTCTGTCGGAGAGATTGGTATCGTCGATAATTACGTGTTTCCCTTCTTTCAGGGCCTCTATCAGCATCAGGTCGCGCAGGCGTTCCACGAATTTTTCATTGGCCGTGGTATGGTAGCTGTTGTCCAGCATGGCGCGGAGTTCATCTTTATTCAGTCGTTTAATATTCCCCGGATTCTCAGCCAGCATTTTTTTTGCCAGGGTCGATTTTCCGCTTCCCGGCAGTCCTTTCAGTATCCATACAGTTTTCATGTATATACGTTCTTTGTTTTATTCGGTTTGTTCATCGCGCAGCCAGGCTTTACGGTAAGCCGGGCGGATCATTTTCCAGATTACAGGCGCATAATTTTTCTCATCAAGCATGTAAAAAAGCACGGAGGCGTATTTACAGGTCTGAAAATACAGTGCCGTTTCCTTACGCGTATTTAATATACGAAAATCAGTTTTGCACTGATTATCAATTACTTTGTATTGTTTTTGCAACACGTGTATCGTTTCTTTTACCCAGCGGTAAAATTCATCGGGTACGTGTTCCAGCAGTTCATCCTGCGGCATTCCGTCGCGCAGCATTTCCCAGATGCTGAGGTTGGATACACCGGTCACCATGCGGTGCAGGCGCAGGTATTCCTCAAATTTCACCTTTATGCGGAAGCCGTTTCGGTAACGGATCACAAAACCCTCGCGGTTTTCTGTGTTTCGCTCTTTCAGCGTGGTAATATCGCGTATTCCATGAAATTTTTCGGACATCGGAAACCCGATGTCCACCGTTTCCTGTTCTGCTCCGGTAGCCGTTTCAATTATGGCCAGCAGGTGCAGGGCACGTTCTGTACCGTAATTTACCACAATACGGTTTTCCGGGTAAATAATCTCGAACAGGTAGGTAAATTCATCCTGTAACAGGGGAATGGCATGGGTATATTTTTCATAAAGCAGCCGGGTGGCCTCCTGTGCCTGTTCGCTGGTAAAGGAGCCACGGCTGGCGATACAGGGTTTCCCGTTCAGGCGGTACAGTATACCCAGGGAACCGTCCAGTTTGTCCAGTACCTCGAACGGCTCATCGGGCAGTACCTGATCCGGGCGTTCTCCCAGGTTAAAGAACTTGGGAAAAGGTCTTGCCACCGGCTTACCCTCTGCATCAAGGATCAGTCCGCGGCATTGCAGGGTAATTTCGTTCCAGAAGCCTTCGTACTGGGTTTTGGGTGAATAGTTATAGATATACAGGTCTGCATCCGGATGTTTCTGGATATGTAAGTAACCTTCTTCAATGAATTGTTGTATGTTATCTTTTTCGAACATGTTTGCCAGGATAAAAGTAAAAAAAGGGTTGGTAAAAGGGTTAGTAAAAGGGCTGGCAAACGCGTTCTTAACCGCTCATTATGGCGTTAAACTGCGGTTAAGCTTTATTTGCTGAACAGCTCTTTCAGCTGGTCGAGCACATGACCGTTACCCTGTAGCGTGATGTATTCGATTTTTTCGGCGATTTTTTCGATGTGTTCAAATTCTTTCAGCCGGTACAGCATCGGGTTATCTTCCAGTAAACGGGCCGAGTTAAGCATGGCACGCATGGCGGCGGTTTCTTCGCGGCGGCTTATCATAGCGGCCTGTGCCTTTTTTTCGGCTATCAGTACCTGGTTCATAATTTCGCGGATCTCGCCCGGCAGTATAATATCGCGTATACCACCATCGGTAACAAGTACGCCAAGTGCTGCTGCTTTTAGCTGCATGGCCTTCAGCATTTCAGCTGCCACAAGGTCTTTCTGTTCCAGCAACTGATCCAGGGTACGGGTACCGCATACCTCGCGCAAGGCAAACTGCATGGCAGTATACAGCTGTTTTTCGTAGTCGCGCAGTTCGCTCATTACTTTATGCGGGTCGCTTACCCGGTAACGGACAAAAAAGCTCATACGCAGCGGTGTTTTGTCGGCACAGAGCAGTTCCTGGCCCGAAAGCTCGGCCATCTGCTCCCGTTTATCGATACGGCGAACGTCGAGCGCCTGTACGTTACGGAAGAAAAAGTGAGCACCGGGCTCCAGCACACGGTCTTCCTTACCGTCGATAAACAGGCAGGCATACTCGTGGTTCTCTACCACATAGTTCCGCACCAGCCCGGACAGCGGCGGCTTCATGAGCCAGTTCTTCGGAATGTGTTCCGGAATATCGCATACGGAGGTGTCGGCGACGAGCGTAGTAGTAGAAAGCGCCTGTTTACACACAGCATAGCTGCCGGCAGGGTGTAGGCAGCTCAGAACACCGCGCAGAGCTTCGATCAGGATCTCACCGTCCTTTACGTTCAGTATACGAAACCGGTCTGCAAAAGCAGATGCTTCAATGGTTTTTACCAGCTGTGCATCATGTATTACCCTATCTGCAGGCAGTAGGCGTACATCGTTGTTCCATACGAAATGGATGCCGGGTTCCAGTATTTGTTTCAGTTCGCCGGTAAGTGAGAATACCAGTCCTTTTTGGTGCAGGGGTACTTGTACGTTTTTCATAATATTATGTGTTTTAAAAAGATTACTTTAAAAAGCAGAAGTGCCGGATCGTCCGCCTTTCCGGGGGCAGAAAACGGCGGCATATCGCCTGGGTCTTTATCAGCGGGCTGGTGCTGAGGGAAAGATATGGGGCGTATGCGGCGGTTTCCCGGTACCCGTGCAGGTTGCAGACTACTGCCATAGCATTTGTCTGCAGGCCTTTCGGGCACTTCTGCAAGGCGGGTCTCTTTTACGAAGTGACCATCTTCGTGTAGCATGATTAACAATCATGTGCTTGGCCGCTAAGCTATCCCTGTTAAGGGAGCAGGATTCGAACCTGCGTGTCATAAACCCCCGTTTTACCGGGTCTCAGTTGAAAGTTGAGTGGGGAGTCGAACCCCGATGGCAGCAAAAAAAGATCGTCGGAATACAGCAGACTGCACCGTTGGGCATTACAGATACCCCAGGATCTTTTCAGCATGTTTTGCCTTACAGCAATATGTTACAGAACGTTGTTTCAGTTTGATGGTACAAAGTTGAAGAGCTACTGCGCAGTATATCTGCGTAGTTCTTGTCTTTGTTTTGATTTTAACTTAAAATCCTGAAAATCAGTGCTAATATTTTTCGATAATTTATAGATTCTTTTATCTATATTTGAACTGCGCAGATAGAATGCGCACTTTGTATATGGCTGTTACCAAAAATGCACTCTTACGATATAAGGTACTGGACGACTGTTTCCGGAATCCATACCGAAAATGGACACTTGATGCGCTGATTGAAAAGGTGAGCGATGCACTGTACGAGTACGAAGGGATTCGCAGCGGGGTAAGCCGCCGTACCATACAGGCCGATATACAGGTGATGCGCAGCGATAAACTGGGGTATAATGCCCCCCTGATTGTTACAGAAAACAAGTACTATAGTTATTCGGATCCCGATTATTCCATAACCCGCATTCCCGTTACGGGTAGCGACCTGGCACGGATGAACGAGGCGGTGGATATACTGAAGCAGTTCCGGGGTTTTTCGCATTTCGATCAGTTGAACGAAGTGATACAGAAACTGGAAGACCATGTGTATACAGAAACACACAAAAGTCGTCCGCTTATTGTACTTGAAAGTAATGAACACCTGCGGGGCATTGAACGGCTGGACATGCTGTACCGGGCCATTGTGCAGCAGAAAGTATTGTCGTTACGTTACCAGTCTTTCAAAGCCAGGGATTCAACAGTCTTTTATTTTCACCCGTGGTGGCTGCGGGAATTTAAGAACCGCTGGTTCCTGGTGGGAGTGCGCGGTAAAAAGAAGGAATTACTTACCCTGGCACTGGACCGCATCCTGGAGGCTGAAATTGCTGAAGGTGAGGAATACCGGCCCAATCCGGGGATCGACCCGGAACAGTACTACCTCAATGTGCTTGGAGTTACCGTATCGGAAGGGGCGCGCCTGCATATGGTAAGTCTGTTTGTGAACGCCGATCAGGCACCCTACGTGGAAACCAAACCCCTGCATGCCAGTCAGCGTGTGGTACAACGCAGCGGAGAGGGTATCATTATTACCCTGCGGGTACAGCTTAACTACGAACTGGAGCGGGAAATACTCGGGTTTTCGGATGGCATTAAAGTGCTGGCTCCGCGCAGCCTGCGAAAAATTATTGAAAGAAAAGCAAGAAAGATGGTACAGCTGTACGAAGAGAGAGATAAAGAAGAAAAAAAATAATATTTTTACGGAAATAATTATCTGTGAAAAAGATACGCTCCATAAGTATACTGTTATTCTGTCTGTTGCCGGGCGTTGTTTTGTTTGCACAGTCCCAGGCCCCGGAACCTGCTGTAAAAACCGGTTTTGCCGGAGCCTATAGCAGCCTGCCTGTTTTCCCCGGCTGTGATGCAGACAGCGACGAAAGTACACGCCTTCGTTGTTTCCAGAACGGCGTACGGGATGTGATTATGAAAAATGTGCAGTATCCGCCTATGGCCCGGGAACAGGGTATTTCCGGCGTGGTATATGTACGTATTATGATCGGAACCCAGGGAGAAGTAAAGGAGGTGCAGAGTGTGCAGGGCCGCACCTATAATAAAGAACTGGAGGCGGAAGCGGTACGTGTGCTTAAAAAACTGCCGGCTATGACCAAACCCGCCACCCTGGACGGAGAGCCGGTACATGTACAGTTTATACAACCGGTACGCTTTGTACTTCAATAGTACATACACACGGTAATTATATATATTCGAAAACAAAATAATAACACTGTAAAATACATCTATGCGCCTGTTTTTATTGCCATTACTGGTTTGTTTGCTGAGTTCTACCGGTATTAATTATGCCCAGGCAGATACTACATCTTCCGGGAATATGCCCCTGGAAATTGGATTAGGGACTGCAGTAGAATCTCTGCCGGTTTTCCCGGGTTGCGAGGGAACAGCCGAAAATGAGATGCTCAATTGCTTCGATCAGCAGCTGGTCAGGTTCCTGGGTACGAATTTAAATTATCCTAAACGTTCAATGGAAATGGGGCAGGAAGGGGTTGTATATGTAAAATTCGTTATCGACAGCGAAGGTTTTGTAGGAGGGGTAGAGCAAGAACGCCGCGGTGCTGCGGCTCCGCCGGATATGGTAGAGGAATCTTTGCGTGTAATAAGGCTGCTGCCACGCATGCAGCCTGCAAGGATGAAGGGCGAGGCTGTTCCGGTAAAATATGTGATACCCATTTCGTTCAAGATAAATAATGGTGGTAAAACCATTGTAAATAAAAGAAGACGCAGATAATTCCGGGCCTGCATATATGGCCGGGAACACAAGGCCTGCTGCTTTTTCTTTGCTTATACATACGGGAGCTATATCCTTTCTTTTGTGTATCATTGCAAAAAAAAGCGAAGCTGTTATTTTCTAAAAAATGTCTGTCAGCAAATTATCTATAGTAATCCCGGCCTATAACGAAGGCAATACCATCCATCTTATTCTTGATAAGATAAAGGCGGTACAGCTGCTGCGGGATATCGAAAAAGAGGTGATCCTGGTAAATGACAGCAGCCGCGACCATACCGAAGAAGCGATCCTGAAATACCGCGAAGAGCATCCGGACTTCAATATTCAGTATTACAAACACCCGGTAAATATGGGAAAGGGTGCGGCCCTGCATACCGGTATTGCGCAGGCCACCGGCGATTATCTTATTATTCAGGATGCCGACCTGGAGTACGATCCCGAAGAGTACAATATACTGCTTAAGCCGGTGCTCGACGGTTATGCCGATGTAGTGTACGGTTCGCGCTTTATGGGAGGCAATGCCCACCGTATACTGTTTTTCTGGCATACCATAGGCAATAAATTTCTTACGTTCCTGTCGAATATGTTTACTAACCTGAACCTTACCGATATGGAAACCTGTTACAAACTGTTCAACACCAAAATGTTGCAGGAAATTCCGCTCGAAGAGAAGCGTTTTGGTTTTGAACCGGAAGTAACCGCTAAAATTGCCCGAGTACCACGCGTTCGCATATACGAAGTAGGAATATCGTACTACGGCCGTACTTACGAAGAAGGAAAAAAGATCGGCTGGCAGGATGGTTTCCGGGCTATTTACTGCATCCTTAAGTATAATATTTTTAGCTAAAGTTTACGTTTTCAGTGTTTTGTTTTGTGGCAGTATAGTATTTCGCTATATTGTAGCTACTATTCTGAATACAACTATGAAACCCCTGCTAACGGCCTTGTCTGGTCTGCTTTTGTGTGCCTTTTTACGGGCGCAGGTAATTCCTGATTCGATGCGTACCGACTGGTCGAAAGCCGGTATGGAACAGAGTTTTGGTGCAGACTGGCCCCTGCTTTCGGTAACGGCTTTCGGGGCAATACCCGACGATACACTCGATGATGCGGGAGCTGTTATGGCTGCGCTGGCAGCGGCTGGCGGCGGGGCCCGTATCCTGTATTTTCCGGCGGGAACTTACCATTTTAAAAGCAGTATTTCGTTGCCCGACAGTATTATTATCCGTGGCGAAGGAGCCGATTCTACCCGTTTTGAATTCGATCTTGGGGCAGGTTCGGGAAACTGCTTTAACATACGCCGCAGTCAGAGTCTGCCTTTTGTTTTGCTGGCCGGCGGAATGGAGCGTAATTCCCGGAAAATATGGCTGGCTCCCGGACAGGCTGCTTTTTCTGCAGGCGATTATATCGAAATCCGTCAGCAGAATGGTGCCTGGGATATTGCACCTGCATCCTGGGCGGCTTATTCGGTGGGGCACCTGGCCCGGATCGATTCTGTGCAGGGTGATACGCTGTGGCTGGATGAGGCTTTGCGTACAGACCTGGATATGCAGTTACAGCCACAGCTGCGTAAAATAATACCTGTATGTGCGGTAGGCTTCGAGTGTTTCGGTATTACCCGTAAAGATGCCGGTTCCGGCGGATATGGCTTTTATTTTGGCTTTGCCCGGAATGCATATATGTATGGCGTGGAAAGCCGTAAAAGCGTATATGCCCATGTGTTGCTGGAAACCGCTTCGCATATACATATATCCAAATCGTATTTCCATGAGGCGTATACTTATGATGGTTCCGGAACCCGGGGCTACGGAGTGCTTATGATTGCACATGCCACGGCCAACCTTGTAGAGAACTGTATTTTCCGCAAACTGCGGCATGCCATGATTGTAAAGCAGGGTGCCAATGGCAATGTGTTTGCCTACAACTATTCCCGTGAGCCCTTCCGGTCGGAGCCTGTGCCCGATTTTGCCGCCGATATATGTCTGCACGGACATTATGCCTTTGCTAACCTGTTCGAAGGTAATATTGCACAAAACCTGCAGATCGATATCGTATGGGGGCCTTCGGGGCCATATAATACTTTTTTCCGCAACAAACTGGAACTTTTCGGTATTCTTATGTCGTCGGGTTCGGTACAAAGCGACCGGCAGAATTTTGTAGGTAACGATGTAAGCGGCGATGTGGGCTTTTACGGCAACTACAGTTTGCAGGGAAGCGGGCATTTTCAGTATGCCAACCACGTAAAGGGAAATGTGATCCCGGCCGGAACAACCCAGCTGAACGATGTAAGTTACTACCTGAATATTCTGCCTCCGGCTTACTGGAATATACTGCGTCCGTTGCCATCGGTTGGTTTGCCCAACAGTTACGAGCAGGATATAAACCCGGCCCTGTACCGTTATCGTACAGGCAGCGGTTCTTTTTCGGGCTGTGGCCCCGAGCCTGCCGAAGAAGATACCAGCGGTTCGGGCACTTCGCTTGTTCCACAGCCGTTATCACAAGCCGCAGAGGTGCTGGGCTGTACCTACCAGGGTGGTTTATTGTGGTTGCAGCTCAGGGCTGTGCAGCCGGGCCGTGCAGAAGTGGCGCTCTATACGGCCGAAGGTAAAAAAGTGGCAGATACAAAGCTGCAGTTGCAAGCCGGCCTGCAAACATATAACCTGGATACAGGTACGCTGCGACCGGCCGTTTACATACTGGTAGTGCAGAGCACCGCCGGCCGTACGGCCTTTAAATGGTTCTGCAGCGGATATTAAGGCCGGCCTGTGTAAAACATGAACTTCTTTGTACTTTAGAGCCGGTATTATGAACACGGCCTATTTTATAGCATCCCGTATTTCAGGGCGCAACGGAGGCAAAGGCTTTGCCGGTCCGGTAGTGTGGCTGGCATCGGCTACGGTTGCGCTTTCCCTGGCGGTTATGATTGTTTCGGTGGCCATTGTTACCGGTTTCCAGACTGAGATCAGCGAAAAGGTAACCGGTTTGCAGGCACATATACAGGTTACGGGGTTCGACGGAGGCAGCTCGTTCGAGCTGGAGCCGGTACGTTTCGATCCGCAGCTGCCGCTTATGCTGCAGGCCATAGACGGGGTAGCACATGTACAGGTATTTGCCTCAAAACCGGCTATTATAAAGACCGGAAACGAGATACAGGGTGTGCTTTGCAAGGGCCTGCCTGTTGGTTACGATACTGCTTTTTTCCATAAATACCTTAGTTCAGGCGCTGCACCTTTATATACCGGCGATTCGCTGCAGAGTTCGGCCGATATTGTAGTGTCGGAAGAGTTATGCAAAAAACTGTTTCTGAAGCTGAACGATACGGTTACGGCTTATTTCATAAACCGCCCCGGCGAAAAAGTGCCCCTGGTAGAGTCGCCGCAACGTGCGCCAAGGAGTTTGCGCATTGCCGGCATTTACGAAACCGGGCTGGCAGAGCTCGACGAAAAAATAGTATGGTGCGATATGCGGCAGGTTCAGGACCTTAATAACTGGTATTTTTCTTCGGTGGCAGGTTACGAGGTAATGATAAAGGATATAGACCGTTTAGACGAGCTTACGGAGGAAATACGGCTGCAAACTCCTTTCGACCTGCATGTGCGCAACGTAAAGGAACTTGAGCCCGAAATATTCCTGTGGCTCGAATACCAGAACATAAATGTGTTTATTATTATTACGCTTATGATCCTTATTGGTATGGTAAGCATGATATCCGCACTGCTGATACTGATACTTGAGAAAACTCAGATGATTGGTATACTAAAAGCGCTGGGTGCATCGCACAGCCTGCTTATACGTATATTTCTGTACCGTGCTGCCCGTATTATTGCTGCCGGTATGCTCAGCGGAAATGCAGTTGCCCTGCTGGTAATTTTTGTGCAGAACACCTATAAACTTATAAAGCTGGACAAGGCTACCTATTATGTAGAAATTGTACCTATGCATTTTAGCTGGGAATGGCTGCTGCTTATTAATGCAGGTACCTTTGTTGTGTGTTTGCTGGCACTGCTTATGCCGGTGCAGGCAGTAAAACGGGTAAAACCCATACGGGCCATCCGTTTCGATTAAGCTCAGTTCCTGCGGGCCAGAATTCGTTTTTCGGCATTGCGGAAATCCCGTCCGGCCTTTTCGTTCCCGGTTTCAGACAATTCTTCTCTGCTGCGGCGTACCCGCATGGTGTCGATAAGTATAATAAAGTAACTTACAAAGAAAGGCAGCAATGGCATCTTATACCTTACCAGTGCTCCGAAATTGGCTGTGGTAAGTCCAACGATAAAAGCCGTTATCATAGAAAAGCTGAGGCAGAACAGGAGTACGGGATTCGAGAAGGTATATACAAACATTCCGTAGATGCGGGTTCGGAATATAAAGTAAATGGTAAGCAGCAGTAACAGGGTGTTTTCGAGCCCGCTTATTACCATTACCGGGTTACCGGCCTGCCATATAAAGGGCATAAAAAGGCCTACAGACAATGCCAGGGGCGCTTTACTGCTGATGCCGGCTATGGTTGGGTCGAAGCGGCCTATGTCTATAAAATTTTCGCCATACTGTTCCGAGCGTATAAGGTCCTGTTGTACCACGGTAGCATAACGCAGAGCCTCATCGGTAGAACCGAGGGAGCTGGATTCCATACTTTGCCGGAAAAAAACGTATATACCAGCAGCTGTTACCGACATAATTACAGGGAATACCAGTATACTAAAAACCGGGCTTTTAAAAGAACGCAGCCACTCGAAAGATCCCCACACAAGCAGTCCGGGTACAAGCGCAAGCAACAGGTATGGTTTTATTATAAGCAGCATATAAGAGGCCACAGCAATGGATAGTGCACCACTCAGCCGCTTTTTTTTAAGGATAAATACCTGGTGAAAGGCATATACAACCTGGGCAATAGAAGCCATGCATATGGTATCTTTCATAATGCCGCTGCTCCAGAATACAAAAGAGGGAAAGAACAGGAAGGTAATACCCAGCAGTTTGTCGTTGCCAGGAAGTATGGTGCAGAAGGTACGGTACAGCTTCCATACGAACTGGTAAGCGATAGCACCAAAGATCATACTGGTGGCAAAAAAGTTGTTAAGCCCGGCAATATTCAGTACCGTTGCAAATTTAACCACCATAAAATTGTTTCCCTTAAGGCAGAGCGACATTTCGGGGTAGCCGGTATAGTGGTTAAAATAGGCAAAATAGTCGCTCCAGGTTACGCTTGGCGACAGAAAAAGCTTTGCAAACCCCGCAGGATTATCTGCAAGGAGCCTTTGCATTATAAGGCCATTCGAAAAGTAGGCGATGGTATCGCCACCAGCGTAGTAAAAAAAGTAAACCAGCGCAAAAGCGTAGGCAAATACAACTTTAAATACAAATCCCTGGAAATACCAGTTGGGGCTGAGCTCCTGGCGGCTTTGTATACTTAAATGCCGGCGCCATCCTGCAAATAGCAACACTATCAGTACCAGCAGGGCCGTAAGGTGGTCTGTGATGTAAAAGTTGCCGATATGACGTAAATAGCTTTCCAAGGCTTATTGTTTTACATAGGCGGCTTTAAGTGAATTGCCGAGGCCGCTGAAGCTGAGCAGGGCATTCAGTACCGATTTTACCAGCCGCATAAATTTTCCCGAATCCAGGCTTTCGCGTAGTTTTTCGTCTTTAGAGTCTGCACTTACGGCTCCGGCAGCTCCCTGTGTCTTTTTGTCGCCCAGCAGGGTGCTTATGCTTAAGCCGGTGGTACGCAGGAATATTTTCTTCATGCCATTGCGGCGCATCAGGTAATGAAAAGTGTGTGGCGTATAATAGCTCAGATGCTCCGGATAAGCAATTACCCGGTAAGCGGCCTTGAGCCGGTAGCGTTCCAGGGCATTAAAATTGGGTGTGGTACAGTAAAAGAGTCCGCCATGCCGCAGGAATCTGCGTATGCAGTTCATTTCTTCGAGCGGGTAGTTAATATGTTCTATTACCTCAAAGGAGGTAATTATGTCAAAACTGTCCTGGGGGAACATATCGGCAGTGGTGCGTCCCTGTTTCATCTGTATGCCTTTATCGCGGCATATACGCACGGCTTCGTCGGTAAATTCGGTGCCATACACCTGCCAACCCCGGCGTGCCGCTTCTTCCAGAAAATATCCCACACCGCATCCCAGATCCAGTATTTTACCGGTTCGGCGGTAGGGTTCAAAAAAGTCCAGCAGTTCCTGGTACCGGCGTATGGTTACCGGCGACAGATAATCGTTACGCGAGTAGCCGGCATAATGTTTCTGCAATTCCTCGCTGCCGGGTATCCGTTTTTCGAAAACAAATCCCAGGGGGCGGCTTTTTACGAGGCCAGGATAACCCTTAAGAGGCTGCAGATCTGTACTGCCCGATAATAAACACTGCTGATGCTCCATAAATCAGCTGCAAATTAACGATAAAGTTAAATCCCGGCAGTGCCCCTGTTCTAAAATAACTATTTAAGAATACGCCACCAGTATAAAAAACGCCGCAGGGGTGAGCGGAATTTGCGTATTTCGAAGTAAATATGCTGCCTGGCTCCGAAGGCTCTGAAAAAGCGTTCTATCGAAGGCACCATACTGCCTTCGAAGTCGAATACTTTCCCGGCAGCGAGGGCCTGTTGTATACCCTGCCACATAAGCAGGCTCATGGCTCCTTCTTTTTTAAACCCATTGTGTGCATAGCCCGTAATATAATACAGCGATGTTGCATCGGATGCAAAAAAAGCAAAGGCCCCGTTTTTACCGTCCTTGTCGCGGGCAATCCATAGTTGGCCGCAATTCCGGCTGATGCAGGCTTCGATGAGCTGGTAAAGTACGGGAATATGCTGTTCGTTACGAAGAGTGCTGCGCAGGTCGCAGGTTTGCAGCAATGCTTTTATCTGTTGCATATCGTTGCAGGGGTATACCTGCAGGTTTTTTTCGGCTTTGCGTATTTCGCGGCGGATGTTTTCGCGGAAGTCCCTGAAAACAGATTCTGCTGCCTGCCCGGGCCCGATCGTATAGGTAATACGCGGACTAACAGCATATCCCTGCCATATGAAAGGAAGTACGTTACGAACATGTGTACCCAGCTGCATGTGTACATTTTTAGCTGTAAGAGCCTGTAATACCTGGCTGGTCCATTCATGATCGCCGGCCAGTGCCTGCGTATATTTACCGGTCCTTGGCATAAAAAAGCTGCCGAGGAACTGGGTAAGGGGAGGCATAAAAACATTATTGCCGTGGCTGGCATACACAAAAACCCGGTCGGTGCTGTTGTCGGGAGAAAGCACATGCCATTTGCCGGGAGCCACAATATCCAGCCAGAAGGGCTGAAAATACAGGGGCAAAGCACTGGTGTCACTTTTTTTGTATGTATCCCGGTTATTTGTCATGATACGAGCCGAAGATAAAAAGTTTCTAAGTATTCTTTTCATTCCCGAGTATGATGCGGGCGAGCTTTTCGGCATTATAAGCTCTCGAAAGTCTGTACTTTTCGGCGTCGGTAATGGATGTATACACATTTCCCGACTGCTTTTTCTGTTTGTATATGGAATGAAGAAATTCCGTTACTTCTGCAGCGGTATTGGCAATGTACTGTATATCGCGTCCGGGGAAGAAAGGGGAATTTTTACCTGGTACAGAGCTTATGGCAAGTATGGGACGTCCCGTAACAGCATAGGTATAGGTCTTGGCTCCGATAATTCCTTGTGAAGGATCTCCGACAATCAGATTCAGCAATACATCAGCATAATGCTGGTATGTGGCCACTTCTTCAGCAGGTAGTTTTTTCAGAATAGTAACATGTTTGGGATACGCAGCAGCCAGCTCATACATTTTATCAAGAGCTTGGCTGGCATTGGTTTCTGTTCCGATGAAATATGTAATTACTCCTTCACCTTCAGATCCAAGAGTGCTTAGAAATGTCTTGTAGCCTTCATAGAAAGTATCCATATATGTAAAATCGTACATAATTCCGGTATAGCAAATGATGAAAGTATGTGCCGAGTATGGATTCTTGAGATGTGTATGGTAGAAATCAAGTTCAGCTCCGTTTTCAACAAGATGAACATTGTTTTTCTGAAGTCTGCGTGATATCTGCTGGACAATTACATCTGATACAGAGAAGATGCCACTTACCTCGCGCATATACTTTTTTTCAGCGTGTTTTTCGATACGGAGCAACAGTTTTTGAATCGGGGAGTCGATTTTTCGTAAATGGTTCTGAGTCCAGTCGTCGCGATAGTCTGCAAACCAGGGGATTCCCAGTTTACGCTGCAGTTGGTAGCCTGCCTGAAAAAGTGTATATGGATTACCTGATATAAGCAGAAATGAAACGTTTTGGCTGCGGATGTAGGTTTCGGCATATTTTCGGAAACTACGAAAAGGATTAAAAACCGGGTGTAGGTATGGTGCAAACAATTCCAGCATGGATAAAAATCTGCGAAAGAGTGTATAGCGCGATCCGAAGCGGGTCATGAACCGATCGCGTAGCGTGCCGGAATAAGGCAGGTAATGTATTTCGCCCCAATCACTTTTTTCAATACGAAGCGGGCTTCGGTCAGGACGGGAAAGGTCGGGCAGGGTATCTATGGAATGATTCCAATGTCTGGTAATAATCACAGGATACAGTCCGAACTTATGAAAATGTCTGTACCAAGAGCCTATTCGCTGGGATGCTACCATATTGCAGGGAGGAAAGAAATAAGACAGAATGAGTATTTTCTTCACGGATAATGGGTATTTACAGAATCCCGTGTAAAGATAGCTGATTTTAAATCATTATGTATTTCAGAGTTTTCGGTAAAGGTTTTCAAGCGAGCTTAGAGTATGTTCTTCGCCAAAGCGTTGCCGGCAACGTTCTGATATAACGTCAGGAGGATCATGATACCCTGCCTGTACTTTAAGGAGCGCCTCTGCAAAGGATTCGCTATCGGTCTGGTCAATAAGAAAACCATCGCCTTCGCTGATAATGTCTGCCGGCCCCCCGGAATTTGTAGCCACTACGGGCCGGCCGGCAGCAAGAGCTTCAGCAATGGTAAGCCCGAATGTTTCGATAACAGAAGCTGACACCAGTACATGCGCCTGAGTAAGTTGTTTGTATACACCTTCGCGCGAAAGCGCAGGCAGGCAGGAAACGGAATCGTCTAGGCCGCGGTACCTTACCAGAGTTGCAAAGTCGACAGAGTCTATTCCCTGACCGGCTAAGATTAATTTAGAGTCAGGGTGTTGCTGTACAAAGCGCTCCCACACCTCGAGGAGGAATAAATGGTTCTTCATGGGATGGTAACGGGCAATACACAAAACTCTGAACGGATGTGGTGGTAAAGCTTTTGGCCTGAAAAAAAAGGGGTCGACCAGGTTATGTAATACCCTGGCGTTTTGCCAGGTGCCGGGAAATTTTTCCAGAGTTTTTTCCATGGCAAAACTACTTACGAATAAAAAATGGGAGGCTTGTTGTACCAGGTCTTTCAGATTTTTTCGGTCGGCAGCATTGTATTGTTCCGGTCTGAAGATGAGGCCGGAGGTATGTTCGGTATGCACCAGGGGAATGTTCAGGTCTCTGCTCAGGCGGGCAGCTATAGTACCACCCATAAAGGCGGCGTGGGAATGGATAAGGTCGGGTTTACCTTCTTTTTGTATATAGCTTTCTAAATATTGGAGGCAGGCTTTATACAAAAGCTTACCATAGTATACTTTTAAGAAAGGTATACGTACCGGCTGGGTTATTCTGTATAATTTCAGATCCTGATACATACCGGAATGTCGAGCTGCGGGCAGGCCCTGTCCGCGCAGGGTTTGCAGTGCCGATCCGCTAAGGTTGGGAATTAGTACTGATATTTTGTGTCCTTTCCTTTTAAGTGCATGAGCCTGCTCATATACAAAAGATCCGTTGGTCGGGTTTGAATCTGACGGGAACCAAGACGAAATAATGAAAATATGAAGAGGTTTTCTGGCGGTCATTTTGGTAGAAATTTAATTCTGTTCAGACCAGGGATCATTTTTTTTATATTGGAAAGTAGGGGAATAAAGGTACTTATTTTCTTTTTTAGCTTCCGTGGCAAGGAAATGCGCAGGTAATATCCGGCATCTTCCAGAAATAGTTTTAGGGTGGAGCTTTTACCAAGAGCCAATATCTGGTAGATTTTCCGGTATTCTGTTAATATCGAAGCTGCATGTGACCTGCTCCAGAACATGGGTTTGGGATTTCCTGCAAAATGAAGCAGCATATTTTCGTACACTCCGTTTATCTTGGGGTACATGCTGCGCAGTTGTTCATTATTATGGTCGGGGACCAGGGTCTGTAAGTTATATTGTGCAAAGCGGAATCCGTTAATAACCTTTTCGTTAAAGGCTACGAGGTTCAACCAACCTTGTTCGGGGCAGGGAAATGTGCGATTGTTTGTTCTATACAGGTTGAGAAACTGTTCGTAAGCCACTTTGTCAAAAATATTCTGTCTGGTAAGCATTATGCCTACATTGGCAAAAGGCCCTTCCGATACTGTATACCCGGGATAGGCTGTTTGTATAAGATCCCAGTTAAAGAAATACATATTAATGGCTTCTTTACTGTATGCGTATTTGGGGTTGTCGAGTATAAAGTCGTATTGTTCAAGCAAGCCGAAGTAATTTACAGGACCTAAAAAAACGGTATCGGCATCTACTATAAGAGTTTGCTCAAAAGGCGATTCCCAAAAGGCAATCATTTTGGTAAGCCCCCAGCCAAAACTTCTTTGACGAAGCATGGGGTCTTTAACGTCTGCTTTTTTTATTATGCTATAAGCATTTTCCCTAAGATAAGGGTCAGGGCTGAAATCGCCATCGATCAGGAGACTTATAGGTATTTCGGGCATATGCCTTTTTATACTCGCAAAACAAGCTTTGGCAAGTCGGTAATCGAACTTGCTCAGTACAATAATAATTCCCTTATGTAGTCGGCCAGATGTCATTAATGATCTTTGCTGCAATTATTTTGGGCTCAAAGTTAGCAGAAGATACCATTTGCTGGTTTTTTTCGGCCTGGGCCCTGTATAGATCCATGTGCCGAGGGTTAAAATCTTTTTCACTGATGTAGCTAAGCGGATGAACAGTATTGTGCAAAATAGAATTTTCGGGGAGTATAAAAGGCAGTCCGAAATGAGCGTACAGGAACGGTAATCCTGAATTGAGCGTACTTTTACTGAGTCTGGGCACAAGGCCAATGTCTGCCGTTTGCATAAGGGCAGCAATATCTTCGTCTTTTACCTTGCTGTTTCCCATTTTGTGGCTGGTTTGTATTAAGCTGAACCTTAGCAGATTGCGCTGGATAAGGTTGCCGGCCAGGATATTATTGCTGAGCAGCAGAAATTTCCGTTTGCCACCCGAATGTCTGAAAAAGTCGAGTATCCATTCCGATTCGGTATATTTCCGGCTTGTTCCGAAGAAGAGAAAAGCCAGTGTGTCGGCAGAGATATTCAGGTTGTTGCGTAACACCTCGCGGGAAGCTGGAGCTGCCGGTATCTGGTAGCCGGGATGGTGTACACATACATGAACAGCCTGCGGAAACTTTTCCAGGAACATATGCTGGCTGTATTTGCTGAAATGGATAAAGTAATGTGTATACGAATCGAGCAGGTCGCAGTAAATTTTAAAGGATTCGCCTCTGTGACTGTAAAGATCGTGCTTAAACTGAACGATAAAGCGCGTACCCAGCAGTTCGGGCGGAACTGCCCGGAATTCTCCGAAGAGCTGGTTTATATGGTCGATAAATACATCAGATGACTCAATGATAAGATAATCGCATCGGATGTGTTTATCTCCTGCAGCGTAAGAGATAACATCAGCGGTTTGTGAAAGCTGCGCTGTTATTTCGGAGCGGAGTGCCCGGATGGCAGAATTGCCGCCAAAAGCCTCGCCCAGGAATCCGATTCTCAGCATAGCACAGAGATTAATGTATAGGTCTTAATATCAGCCACTCCATTATATAACCACGGCACTCCTGCAGAACGAACTTCTTTTGTGACAGACTGAGGGCTGCAAGCTGCGGATACACATATTGTTTTACCTTCTTGTAGTCGTCTGTACTATATATTGATTCTGCAGTATGCGTATCAGCAAAGATCGTTGTGAGGTATTCCGAACCATCGATTCGGACATGAGCATGTACTTCAATTATAAGTGTGGTATTACGGAGTGTGTGTATATCAATAGTACTGAAAAGGTCAAATTCGTACCCTTCACAATCGCATAATACAAGACTTCTTTTACTGTTGCAAAGTTTCTGTAATTCAGCCGCACTGCAAGTCAGCCGTGTATGTACATAGGGCGAAACCTGATTCAATTTTGCCATTTCCTTACACATGTAACCGGCTTTTTCAGCAATATCAAAAGCATATACATCTGTACCGGGAAACATCCTGGCCAGACCATTGGCATAATATCCTTCGGCAGATCCTATGTCCACAATAAGGTCAAATCTATCGGTCTGTAACTCTTCTATAACGGGGTTCAGTTCACGTTCATATGATCCTAAGAGTTTGGGATATATTGTACTTCCCCAGGATTCAACTCCTGGATACACAAGTCCTTTGAATGGGCCGTTCAGTACTGTTTTTTCCCGGAACAGTTCTGCCAGCATCCGGGCATCCGGGTTCTTTGCCCAGTCTCGCTGCGTTACAAATTCTTTCCGCCGGGCATTCAGTTTTAACCCGGCTATAGCAAAAGGTTTGCAAAAGGCCCATATCAGATTGTAGGAAAGCAGGTTCATGTGTATTGTTTTTTTCAGTTCAGGAAAAGGGATACGTTTAAACTATTTGATGCCACCGGTATATAAGTCGTTGTATTGGTGCAAGGGCAGAAAGATCGGTACTCTTCCACAATTCCCGTCGCTCTTTCTTTGAAAAAAGTTCGCTGCGCTGTATCTGGAATACCTGAAAATCGCAGATGGCCTTTTTATAAAGAGATATTTCGGACGGAGTAAACCCGGCACTATTCTGCTCCAGGAGTTGTTTTATATTTTCCATAACCTGTATACGCTCGCGTAGCATTGCAGCCGCCGCAGAAACCGATTTGGAGTGTCCGTGCTCCCGGAATTTTATAAGTGGGGTATTGTCCTGGTATACGCGCCCGAATCCTGAATGCAGCAGGTACCGCATCCAGAAATCGAGATCCATGGCATAATGTAGTTTCTGGTTCAGTGGTACCTGTTCGTAAACCGATCTGCGAAAAAGGGCCGATGGCTGTTCTATTTTTGCTTTGTTAAATACCTGTGCAGGCGATCCGAAGGGCGTTACAGAAAGCTGTTCAGGCTGCCGGCCAAAAACAATGGTCTGTCCGAGGTACACATCTACAGTATGCTTGCGGAATACATCAGATACATGTTTCAATGCTCCGGGCAGGAGTACGTCGTCGCTGTTTATCCAGTGTATAATATCGCCACGGGCATGCTGCAGCCCTTTTTTTATAGCATGGGTTTGTCCTTTATCAGGCTCAGATACCCAGTACGCAAGCCTGTGTGCATATTCTTTTATGATAGCCGCAGATCCGTCGCTGCTGCCGCCGTCGATGACGATATATTCAAAATCGTCATAGTCCTGGCTCAGTATACTCTCCATGGCTTCCCTCAGGTAGGGTGCCTGATTAAAAGACGGAGTTATGATACTGATGTGAGGCATATTGTAATATAATCGGCATTAAAGATACTTAAATTGGGATGGAGCGCTGCTATAACAGGTTTCTCTTGCTGTTTTTTTAATCAGGGCTGTATATAGAGCTGAGTTTTTCAAGTATGGGTCTGTTCCATTCTTCTTCCTGTAGCGTGTTTTTTTCAGGTTCAGTGCTGTATAAGCGTTCTTTCAGCAGCATATCGAGGCTCTGATTAGAAGTATCGTTTGCGGTATATACACCCGTTGTAAACAATTGTTTATCATTGGCAATCCCTACGGGCCGGCTTATAACCGGTGTGCCACATAAAAGGCTTTCAATTACCGTAAGTCCAAAGCTCTCTTCACCAGAGCATTGCAGGGTATAGGTGGCCAGTGCATATACCGCAGCCAGGTCGGCAGCTGTATGTATAAGCCCGGTATAATGCCAGTTTTCGAATAAGGGTGCTTCGCCGGTACGGCCGGTTACAATTACCCGGTATCCGGCCTGTTGTATAAGTTCGCGACGGCTGTAAAGGTAGTCGTATCCCTTGCCCGGCCGCGTAAGATCCGATACTACAAAGGCAAGGTAGCGCTGTGCCGGGTCGAGTCCGAGTTTTTCTGCAGCTTCGTTCCGGGGTACAGGCTTAAGCATCGCAGAGTGTATAATGTGTGGCATACATACCTGCTTCCAGGAGTGAAATACACCACCGTTAAGCCCGGCTCTCTGCTGGTGCCACTGCGAAGGAAAAATTGCCGTGCCTTTTTTAACATGGCTGAGTACCTGTTGCTTTTCAGACAGTAAATGACGGTAAGGGGCCCTGTCGGCATCGCTTATTCCTGTTTCTAAATGGAAACCTTCAGAAAAAGGTTCACAATCGTGCAGGGTATATAGCACCTTTTGTTTTATATGTCTGAAAAAAGAAGGCCAGTCGAGCATACCTGATACCTGGTGCAGGTGTATAATATCTGCCTGTTTTACCAGCGGGTGCCTGTGTATACGATAAGGGCTGCGGTAAAAATGAAAGGGCTTGCCAAGCGCATTTAAACGTGCTTCTTCCAGGGAGTGTTTTCTATATAAGGTTCTGCGGCGAAGAAAAAGTGCTGTTTTTTCGAATGTATTTTCGCGTATATAATCCCAGTATACATATTGCCCGGGCTTTTCTGCATTTTTAAGATTCAGCAAAAGCACACAACTGTCGAATCCCTGCCGGAGACAGGCCTGATGCAGGTTCCACATGGCAAGATAGGCACCGCTCTGGTCGTCGGAATAATTAATGTGCAGAATCTTCATAGAGCTTAATCCATTCGGAATAATATCCGAAGATACGTATACGATTCAGTTCGCCTGCAAAATATTTTTCGCCGGGATACAGCCAGCTCAGGAGTTTAAGGATAAAACGCTCTTTATACAGGTAGCGTTTTATGTTAAAATTCTGTGGCCTTTGTGCAGCAGGATTGTAATACCGGGCTATACGCGCTTCGGCTTCCCCGAATTTGCGGTAGAGGCTGCGCAGGTAGCTGCGGTTCATGCGTTCGGCCGGGACTACATGCCCAAAGCGCAGTGCAGGTAAATAGTACCAGGTATAGCCGGCTTCGCGGGCCAGGTAGCAGAGTTCGGAATCGCCGCCGCTGCTCAGGCTTTTACCGGTGCGGTCGGCCAGTCGGCTTTGTATATTTTTATGCAGAAGCTCTTTCAGGAAAACGGCAGGCATCCAGAGTCCGGCTCCCCAGGGTGTGCGGGGCGGAAGTATTTCGCCTTCCGGTATATTTTCAGGGCCTATGGCATAAGCTTCCAGAAAGGGTTTTATCCAGGCAGGTGCAGAGGCTTCGAATACAGGGTATGAATAGCCGCCGCAGGCACCCACTGCCGGATGCTCTTTCATAAAATGATAGCCGGTATACAGGTAGTCGGGAGCCAGGTGGTTATCGTCGTCGCAGAAAAGGATCATATCATAAATGGCGGCAGAAATGCCTCTTTTCCGGGCATAGCTAAGTCCGGGCTTTTCTTCGTACAGTATATGCAGGGGAAAGGGAGTGCTCAGTTTTTGCCAGTGCTGTGTTGCCAGACTTACGGTACGGTCGCTGCAGGCATTGTCTACAAGCAGCACTTCGGCATTAGCCCGGAATTCCTGCGCCGCAATATGGCTCAGTGTTTCGCAGATGCGCTTTTCGCTGTTGTAACAGCATATAATTATGGATACTCCTTCCTGCATGTTAGTATATTTCTTTCCTGCTGCGTTTATCCCGCAGCATTAATACCGGTTTTTCTATAAAAGTGTAACTCAGGTATGAACAGACAAAGGTAAGTACCCAGATCATACTGAAAAGTAAAAGTCCTTTTTCCGTAATGCTGGAACATAAATTAATCACTGGGATATGAAGCAGGTACATGCTGTACGAAATAAGACTGGTGATAGTTATAGACCTGAACAGCAGTGGTGACGAAATGGTTTTGACCCTTACCATAATGGGCAGGCATAGTGCAAGACCCAGGTCGTAATAATTGAAGAGAAATACCCTGTTAAAAAAACTCAGATGATGAGTTGTACTGCTTTGCCAGCAGAAAAGGACATAAATGCCGGCAGCCACCAGTATTAAACCGGCTACAGCCAGCAGGCTGCTGTATTTTCTGAATAGCTGAGTATAGTTAAGCGACAGCCAGGCAATAGTTACTCCCCAGATAATAGAGTCGAGCCGGAAAGGCATACGCTTACGTACCAGCAGATCGTAATCTGCTACCGGTTCATATACATACCATATTCTTATACCGGTAATAAGCAGGATATAAAGGATAATAAAAAGAATCTGACGGTAATTATTTAGCCTGATAAGCCTTGAAATAACGAATAAAAAAAGCGGGAAGCTGATGTAAAACCATTCTTCTACCGATAAACTCCATGCAATACCATATAGCCCGGGTTCTGGAATAAAACTGTTTTGCAGAAATACAAAGTAGAGGAAGTACATAGGATTTAGTAATACTACGTAGTAATTGCGGCATAGAAATAATATGGCAGCATGTATGAACAAGGCCAGTATGTATATGGGAATGGTACGGTACCAGCGTCTTATCCAGAAATTTTTGAGTGCAGCAAAGCTTAGGTGTCCACCGGGGGCCGGTAGTTGCAATATGATTCGGCCAATAAGATAACCACTTAATACAAAAAACAGTTCAACACCCGCTACACCCAGCTGGTAACTGAGAATTTCTGTTTGGATTAAGCCGCTGTATTCCAGGGAATGTGCAAGAAGAACAAGCAGTATTGCCACAGCACGTATAATGTCGAGGCCAACTTTCCTTTGGTGCAGCACCTTACTCATGTACGCAGGTATAAACGGTTCAGGAACAGCGTAAGTTCGCCCAGCTCAATGCATTCGAACTGCTGCTGAGTAAAGGTTTTGGTAATCTGACTGCGGTCGCCGGCATCGTCGTGTATTTCCATAATTACAGCCTTTATGTTTTTGAGCATGCTAATGCTCTCTTCGCTGGCAAATACGGGAAATTCGCTGCCTTCGATGTCTACTTTTAGTATATCTATTATGCCGCCTTCGCTGTTGCAGAGCATGGCAGGAGTTATGCCCTGTATGGTTCCATTGGCTGTTTCCTGTACGGTAACGGACCATTCTTTTCCGTCTCTGAAACCGGCAGCGGTCTGCAGCATAGCCTCACGTGGCCACAGCGCTGCGCACAGCACCCTGGCATTAAGGCGGTTTTGCTGTATATGTGTGTGTATGGCCTGCACATTGGAGGCAAAGGGTTCGAGCAGCAGCATGCGACACTGGGGAAGCCGGGCGCTGAAGTACAGGGCCGAAAGCCCGATGTTGGCACCGGCATCGATAAGCAGCGGGGCTGCGGGCAGTTGTATACGTTCTTTTATAAGCTGTATACTTCTTGCATATTCTTCTTCGATAAATACCTGGTAAAATACTTCGGCATCGGAAGAGGGAATGCGTAGCTGTACGGAAAGGCTGTTTCCGGCAAAGCTGAACTTTCCGTGCAGCTTTTTATCTGCATATGTATAGCTGCTGAAGAAAGCCAGTACCTGTTTCATTTTCAGTAGTAAACGGTCGGTGCTGATAAATCGCGCGGAACGGCGTTGACGGCTTAGTATACACCAGAAGTAAAAGATACGTTCGCCTGGAGCTAAAAAGGTATAGGGTGCAGCGAAAAACTTCATGAACCGGGCAATTCGTTTGGAGTGTGTATGGTACTGGGCGTTATAATAAGTCCTTCGCTTATGCTGGGGTATCTGCTAAAGCCGGCCTCTGCCGATTCTAACACGGAGAAAAGAAGCACATCGTCGATCATCTCTACAACTTCGCTGCCTGAATTTATATACGAAATAAGAGAATATTCACCTGGAACCAGGCTTAATTCGCTGAAATGAAAATCGATCTGTTGTATATGTCCCTGCTGCAGGGCAATGTGCTGATTGTTAAAATGGGTCCAGGAAGAAGTTACCTTACTTCCGAAGGCATTTTTGATGGTAACGGCAAAATGTGCGGGTTCGGTGTATCTGAGCATACGCACCTGCATACGTATGGTAAAAGGTTTGCCCGAGATAAGGCTTTTTGCATCCCGCCCGGCATGGTCGAGTACCTGTATATCTTCCAGGCGTATATTTCCGGTGCCGGTGCGCTGCAGGGCTTCGAGCGGACGTTTACCCAGCTCGCTGAAGTATTTGCCGATCATATCGAAAGTGCTTCCCCGCGCATAAATGCTGCCGTTGTTCATAAGCAGGGCATTGGGGCACAGGCGCGCCATAGCATTGAGGTCGTGCGATACAAAAAGTACGGTACGCCCCATCGATGAGCTTACATCCTGCATTTTACCGATGCATTTTTTCTGAAATTCGGCATCGCCAACGGCCAGTACCTCATCTACGATCAGTATCTCGCTTTCGAGGTGCGCGGCTACGGCAAAGGCAAGGCGTACGTACATACCGCTGGAGTACCTTTTTACGGGGGTGTCGATATATTTTTCGCAGCCGCTGAAATCGACGATCTCATCGAATTTTTTCTGTATCTCGCTGCGGCGCATGCCTAATATGGCTCCGTTCAGGTAAATGTTTTCGCGGCCGGTAAGCTCGGGGTGGAAGCCGGTGCCTACCTCAAGCAGGCTGGCAATACGTCCGCGTATTTTTATTTCGCCAGCGCTGGGAGCCGTTATTTTCGACAGTATTTTAAGCAGGGTACTTTTTCCGGCTCCGTTACGGCCTATAATACCCAGTACTTCGCCCTGGTCTACGTCAAAAGAAACATCTTTAAGCGCCCATACATAGGGTGCATCTCCGCTGCCTGCATTACGTACGTTTTCGGTGCCGACCTTAAGATAGGGATCGTCTTTACCCCGTATGCGATGCCAGAAACGGTTCAGATCGTGACTGAGGGTGCCCGTACCTACAGAACCTAAACGGTATATTTTGCCCAGATCGTTTACCTGTAACGCCTTTTCCATAGTGTTTAAACGGTATCCATAAAATCGCGTTCAACATAGTTAAATACCCATATGCCAATGCTGAGCAGACCTGTGGCAAACAAAAAGCTGTAACCCAGCCAGAAAAAACTGAACTCGCCGGCACCCATGAACCAGAAACGAAAGGCTTCACTAAGCGGACTGAGTGGATTGAGCCAGAGCAGTGTGCGGAATTCCGGGGAAAAGGATGGATTGTTTATGGAATAAATAACAGGGGTGGCGTACATAAGGAGCTGCACTCCAAATTGCACCAGGAAGCTAAGGTCGCGGTATTTAGTGGTAAGGGAGCTGATAATGAGGCCCGAGCCCAGTCCCAGTATACCATACACCAAGGTAACAAACAGGGTGCCAGGCAGCAGCCAGAGCCACTGTACCTCAAAACCGCCCCTGAGGTAGTAGTAGAGCCATACAACCACGAACAGCAGGAACTGTATTGCAAATTTAAGCAGGTTCGAAAGGGTGGTGCTGAGCGGCGCTACCAGCCTGGGGAAATATACTTTGCCAAATATATGGGCATTGCTGCGGAATATCTGTGAGGTTTCGTTGAGGCAGGCCGCAAAATAATTCCAGCCTATAAGTGCCGAAAGGTAAAAGAGCGGTGCGGGAACTCCGGCTGTATCGATGCGGGCAATCCTGCCAAAAATAAGTGTGAAGATAAGCGTTGTTAAAACCGGTTGCAGAAAAAACCAGAGCGGCCCGAGTACCGTTTGTTTATATACAACGGCAATATCCCGTTTTACCATCAGCAACAGCAGATCGCGGTATGCCCACAGTTCCTTCAGGTTGAAGCGGAACAGCGTTTTTTGCGATTTTATAACTGTAACAGGTATGTCTGCATTATGCATGGGGCGAAATTAGGAAAAAAACACATATTGCCGGGACTTAAAAAATGAGTGCCGTGTTAAGTTAACTGCTCTTTTTTACGTTAATTTGAACTCTAAGATTCAGATATGAGAAAACTTAGTCTTGTTTGCGTTTTAATTTTCGGCTGCTTAGCTGTGAGCCGGGCGCAGACACCCGACCCTTACGCTCCTGCGCGCAACCGCATACTGGCAGGCAACAGTGTTACACTTAAGTGGAACCATTCGGGCCTTTCCGCGCCTTTCGAGGTAGAAATTGCCACCAATGCTTCTTTCTCGGGCAGCCAGGTTTTCAGCAATATTATGCAGGATCCCCTGCTGTTTAGCCCGCCGCTTTCTGCAACGTATTACTGGCGGGTACGCAGCAGCGGGCAGGCCAATAATTCGGGAGTATATAACTTTACTCATTTTTCGCCCTCGGCGGCAGGAGGTTTGCGGGGCTGGTTCAGTGCTCTTAACATAAATCAGGCCAATAATACGCCCCTGCAAAACTGGAATTCGCTCGAGTATACAGCCCTGGCATCTAACAGCAATGCGGCCACAAGTCCAACATACCGCTCATCGGGTGGCCTTGGAAATAAGCCTTTTGTTCATTTTAACAGCAGTGTAAGGCAGCTTACCACCAATATAAACGGTAGTGCCATTGCGGCTGCAGACCCTATGGAAGTATACTTTCTGGGTAAGCTAAACACGCAAAGCCAGTCGTTTGGTTTTATTTTTACCATGGCCAACTTTACGGCCTATACGCCTAACCAGCACAACCGTGCCGCCTATAATTACAATGGCGGGGGCAATTTCCTCTGGGCCAGCAACGGTGGCGGAGCGGCTGCAGAATATTCAATTTCGGCGGCGGGGAATAATACTTACCGTATGTTTACGGCGCTCGATAATACAACCACAGCCCGGCTATACCGCAACGGTACCCTCGTAGGTTCGGGAACGGCGCAGCCGTACAGTATAAACCCGTCGGTTCCTCTTATACTGGGCAGTAACGTTTCTTACAACAATAACTCTGTGCTGGCTACCTCGCAGATGGAAGTGGCCGAAATGGTATTCTTTAACCAGCAGCACAGCGACTCGCTGCGTAACCTCGTTGAAGATTTTCTTACCCAGCGCTATCTGCCCCCGGTAAACCTGGGTAAAGATACCAGTGTAAACCCCCTGTGCGGGCTTATAAACCTGAATGCCGGCAGCGGTTATGCATCTTATACATGGAATACCGGGGCTACCACACCCACACTTGCGGTTACAGCACCCGGAACCTACTGGGTGCAGGTAAGCGATGGTTTTGGTAATATATATGCCGATACCATACGGGTGGCAAGCCTTTCGGCCTTTAACCAGCTGTCGCCGCAGGTATATCTGTGCCAGGGCAGTTCGCAGGTGTGGCAGAGTAACCTGCCGGGAGCAGCTTATAATTTTGTATGGTCGGATAACAGTACTGATACAGCGCTAACTATTACCACCCCGGGAACGTATTATGTAACGGTAACGCAAACCGCTACCAACTGCGTTTTTACCTCGGATACGGTACAGGTGCTTAACGATCCTTTTCCCGTGGCGGGGCTGGGAAACGATACCACGCTCTGTATAAATAATACCCTGCAGCTGGATGTGGAAGGAGGGCCTGGCTCTGTATATCTGTGGAGCAACAGCCTTACAACAGCTTCCATTACACTTTCCGTACCTGGCACTTACTGGGTACAGGCAACCAATGAGCATGGCTGCAGCGTAAGCGATACCATAAATGTGCTGCTGAACGGTACGGCGCCCCAGATCGATTTTAGCACAACACAGCGCTGCGAAAATGCCGGCACTGTTTTTACGGCTTCCAGTAACCAGAACATACTGGTATACCAGTGGACCTTTGGCGACGGAAGCTCATCGGCACAGGCACAGCCGCAAAATGTGTATGCCACAGCCGGTGTATATGCTGCCGAACTGTTTATGCTGTCCGATAATGGCTGCGGAAACAGGCTTAAAAAGAATATTACCATCAGTGCCCAGCCATCGGTACAGTTTAGTTATGCCGATACCTGTAATAACGACAGTACACAGTTTACTGCGCTTGTTACTGCCAATGCAGGTGGGGTAGACAGCTACAGCTGGAATTTTAACGACCCCTCGTCGGGAGCGGCCAACAACTCGGCACTGGCCATACCTAAACATGTATATAGCTTACCCGGCCAGTATTTTGTAAGTTTAACCGTACAGAACGACTCGGGTTGTGTACGTACTCTTACCCAGCCTGTAACTATAAGAGAAGGTGCATACCCGAACTTTAGTTACAGCGGTTTGTGTTACGAGTCGCCCACTTTATTTCAGAACAGCACCGTTTTTGGTACTAATGTAGCCCCGCAGGCATATACCTGGTTCTTTGGTAATGGTAATACCTCTAACCTGTTCAGCCCGCAAACGGTATTCGGAACCGAAGGTACGTACAACGTTACATTACGTGTTACTACAAATAATCACTGTAAAGCATATAAAACCCTGAGCGTGCCTGTGATAAAAGGAGCAGATGCCTCTTTCGGGATCCCCGACAGTGTATGCGCCGGTGCGCTGGTACCTTTTGTAAACACATCAACAGGTGTTAACGACACTATAAGCTCGTATCTGTGGCGCTTCGGGAACTCGGGTACCTCTACAGACGAAGTGCCGCTTTTTACCTACTCGGGTAGCGGCAACCGTCTTATTCGCCTGGTGGTTACCACACAAAACGGCTGTAAAGACTCGGTGCAGCAGAATATTTATATAAAAGAAACCTCTGTTGCGGCATTTTCGGTAAATACGGTATTCGGTGCTCCTCCGCTTGCCATTACGCCGGTATTTGCAGGGCTGAATGCCACTACCTATTTCTGGGATATGGGCAATGGAGTGCAAAGCAATATGCAGATGCCGGGCACGGTTACCTATACCGATACGGGTGTATATACCATAACCCTTGTTACAGGAAATGATAAAAACTGTTATGATACGGCGCAGACCAGCATTACGGTAAACGAACGTATTTACGGACTGGAATGGATGAGCCTGCAGTGTACCGAAAATAACGGCAAAGTAGCCTTGTCGGGGGTACTGCTCAATACGGGTAATCAGTCTGTAAACAGCCTGGAACTGGGGGCACGTACCGATTATGATGCGGGTTTCCGCGAACTGTGGTCGGGCACACTGGTACCCGGAGCTACTCTTAATTATACATTTGGCGCACTTATTCCCATAAGCAAGGCAACCCATTTCTGCTGTGCAGAGGTGTATACGATAAACGACAGTACGCTTTACAGTCCGGAAAGTATTTGCCGCGGACTCGGAACTAATTTCTGGACAGGTAATATATATCCGAATCCGGCCGGGCAATATATATACGCAGATTATATTTTTCCGGAAGAAGATCTGCTGAGCTGGCGCCTGCTGGATATGGCGGGCAGGGTAGTACTAAGCGGCTCGCAGCAGGCAAATACAGGACTAAACCAGCTGCGCGTAGATGTAAGCAGTCTGCGTAAAGGTGGCTACGTGCTGGAGTTGCGCAGCAGGCAGGGCGAAGAGCGTAAAAAATTCGTAAAGAATTAAACCAGCTTATTCAGAGAGCAGTAAAACGGCTTCCTGTCCGTGTTTGCGCGATGTACAGCTGATCTTGCGGATAGCCTGTGTGTTGCTGAATCCTTTAAAATGGCAGTAGTTAAGTCCTTTGTGCGCGGCTACGGCGGTCTGGCAAACGATATTTCCGGCCTGGTCGAAGGCCTGCATATCGAAAATACCTGCCTGGGATGTATAGTACTGTACCACGGGTATGCCGCTTTCTTTTTCCGGTGCGGCACTCAGCAGCCACAACCCTTTTTCGGCAGCTTTTTCAGCCGGTTCGGCCGGAGGCAGCGCCGGGTTGATTCGGCTGGCATGTGTTTCGGGCATCTCCTTTAAGAGCGGCTGGCCGCTGAGGGTGGCAAAACCTGCGGCATGGTATGTTTTATATTTCCTTCGGTCTACGTGGTTTACAAAATACCAGTCGGCCTGGGTTTTTTCCGGGCTTATGTCCAGTATAAAATAACCGTGATGTTCCAGGTCGGCATAACGGATATGCGGATTCATAAAACGCACTTCCGATATTACTCCCGGCAGGTTAAGGCCGCTGGCAGAGGTAACCGAGGTGCCTACAAATTCTACGCCTATGTATGCTTCTGTACCGTCCGGGTTGCGAAGCTCTTTATAAGGTATGTTGTTTGCCCAGGAAGTATGTATATCGCCGGTAAGTACCACCAGGTTGCCGATGTTGTTATCATGGACGAATTTTAGCAGTCGTTCCCTTTCGGCAGGGTAGCCGTCCCACTGATCGGGATTTATAACGCGCCAGGTATTAAACAGGCGGAACAGTAAGGGCGCTATCATTACCTGCTGCGCCAGTACCTGCCATTGTGCACGTGAGGCCAGCATCTGCTGCTGCAGCCATTGCATCTGCGTTTGGCCCAGCATTACACGGCTGCTGTCGTTCAGCACAGGGTCGGCTACGGCAAGGAAAGGGCCTCCGGCCTGTTTATCGCGGTCTATGAGCCGGGTATCCAGGAAGTAAAATTCGGCAAGACTACCCCAGCGGAAAGAGCGATATATATGCTGGTTATCGTTTGCCTGCGGAAGCCGTATGGGCATCCATTCGGCATAGGCCTGTGTAGAGTTTCGCTTGCGTTCCATAAAACTGCCTTCGGTGGCGCTGTTATGGTTCTGAGCCCCTTCGCGCCAGGAATCGTTAGCCGTTTCGTGGTCGTCCCACACACAAATAAAGGGATATTGCTGGTGCAGCATGCGCAGGTCTTTATCCAGCCGGTATTGCGAGTGACGTATGCGGTAGTCGTTCAGCTGTATCATTTCTGTCATGGGCTCATGTTCGCGGCCTATGGCGCTGTTGGCTGCATATTCGTATATATAGTCGCCCAGGTGAAATACCACGTCAAAATCGTTCCGGCCGGCCAGGTGCTGCAGGGCATTGTAAAAGCCATGCTGGTAGTCCTGGCACGAAAGTACGGCAGCCCGCATGCGGTCGTTGCCGGCAAGCGGGAAAGTGCGTGTGCGGCCCGTACAGGAATAGGAGCCCCTGTAACGGAACCGGTAATAGTACCACTGGTCGGGTTCCAGACCTGTAGCATCTGTTTTTACAGTATAATCCATATCAGGGCCTGTAAACGTACGACCCTGATTTACGACTTGGGTAAAGGCCGTGTCCCGGGCTATTTCCCAGTGTACCTCTGCCTGGTTTTCGGCCGTTTTAAGCGTAAGACGTGTCCATAATATTACACGGTCGTGCAGAGGATCGCCACTGGCAACACCATGCAGGAAAGGCGCCATAGCCATGTTTATATCCGAACGTTCGCTAAAGTCGGCAGGTTTTTGCGCATGAAGCAGCATGCCCAGGGTATACGCAATAATAAATATACTAAATCTTTTTAACATAGATGTTTAAATTCTGCTCAGGTGCATTCCAAATGTAGGTAAAATATCCGGAAGGCGGGGCAGTAAAAAACCCGGCTACTGTTCACATAGCCGGGTTAACCCATGAAAAAGACCGATCCTTTTTTATACCCTGGCTTCAGCGATCTGTTTCACCACATCCGGATCGAGTAGAGTGGAGATGTCGCCAAAATTTTCGAGTTCGCCTTCAGCGATCTTGCGCAGGATACGTCGCATGATCTTACCGCTGCGGGTTTTAGGCAAACCGCTTACAAACTGAATTTTATCAAGTTTTGCTATTGGGCCTATAAGGCGCGAAACAGTCTGGTTAATATCCTGGCGTACCAGGTTAAGGTCGCTGTTACTGCCGCTGTACACTACAAAGCCATATACACCCTGTCCTTTAATATCGTGCGGGTAACCTACCACGGCACTTTCCACCACATCGGTGTGCATGTTTATGGCATTTTCTATTTCGGCGGTGCCTATGCGGTGCCCGCTTACGTTCAGTACATCGTCTACCCGGCCGGTTATGCGGTAATTCCCTTCGGTATCGCGGAAACAGCCGTCGCCCGTAAAATATTTGTTCTCATAGGCCGAGAAATACGTTTGCCGGCAGCGTTCATGATCGCCATAGGTAGTGCGTATAATACCGGGCCAGGGGAACTGTATACACAGGTTGCCATTTATAATATCAGCAGGCAGTTTTCCCGAAGCGGCATCGCTGCCCTCTACGGTATTCCCGTTTTCATCTACCAGTACAGGCTGTATTCCCGGCAGCGGAAGAGTGGCATGCGCCGGTTTGGCAGGTGTTATACCGGCCAGGTTCGAGATCATGATGCCACCGGTTTCCGTCTGCCACCAGGTATCTACAATAGGGCATTTTTCTTTTCCTATATTTTTATGAAACCAGTTCCAGGCCTCTTCGTTTATAGGTTCGCCTACGCTGCCCAGCACTTTCAGGCTGCTGAGGTCCTTTCCGGCAACGTAAGAATCGCCAAAGCCCATAAGGCTCCGGATAGCGGTAGGTGCGGTATAAAGAATGTTCACCTTAAATTTTTCCACAATATCCCAGAAGCGTCCGGCATCGGGCCAGGTAGGTATGCCCTCGAACATAAGCGTGGTAGCTCCCGCCGAAAGTGGGCCGTACACAATATAGCTGTGCCCGGTTATCCAGCCTATATCGGCTGTACAGAAATACACATCGCCCGGTTTATACTGAAATACGTTTACAAAGGAATAGTTGGCATACACCATATACCCCGCGCAGGTATGAACTACGCCTTTTGGTTTGCCGGTAGAACCGGAAGTATACAGGATAAAAAGCAGGTCTTCGGCATCCATTTCTTCGGCCTGGCAAAAAGGATTACCCATGGTTTCTACCTTACGTACCTCATCTTCCCACCATACATCGCGACCCTTTATCATGGAAATGGGCATGCGGCTGCGGGTAAGTACAATTACACGGCGTACATCCGGCGATTGCAGCAGGGCATCGTCGATAACGTTCTTAAGCGGAATCTCTTTATTGCCCCGGTAAGCTCCGTCGGCTGTTATAACTACTTCGCATTGCGCATCGCGCAGGCGGTCGGCAATACTTTGTGCCGAAAAGCCTCCGAAAATAACCGAATGTACGGCACCTATGCGGGCGCAGGCCAGTACGGCAATGGCCAGCTCGGGTACCATAGGCATGTATATGCAAACCCGGTCGCCTTTTTTAACGCCATTGTTCTTAAGCACATTGGCAAACTGCGATACTTTAAACAGCAGCTCCTGGTACGTAAGCACCCGGTGATGCTCCTCGGGATCGTTACTTTCCCAGATAATGGCCGGCGTATTAGGCTGTGTAAGTGCCCAGCGGTCGAGGCAGTTCTCGGTAATGTTGAGCCGGGCCCCTTTAAACCATTTTATGTCCGGATCTTTAAAGTTCCAGTCCAGCACTTTTTCCCACTTTTTCTTCCAGGTAAAATGCTTTGCCACGGAGGCCCAGAACTCTTCCGGTTTTTCAACACTAAATTGATATACTTCCTTATATTGTTCTTCGCTCAGGATTTGATATGGATAACTCATGTGTTCAAATGATTTACAGTGCTAAGTTAGTACACAATATAATACAAATTTTTTTTATTTGCTAAATACATATACATTTGCAAAATACCTATAGTTACTCATTGCTATGAAAAGTATCCAGTGCCCCAAATGCCAGTCGGAAGAATATATAAAAAGCGGTGTAATCAGCGGCCGGCAAAGGTTTAAGTGTAAAAAATGCGGTTATAACTTTACGGTACTTAAAAAAGGGAAGGAAATAGACCAGTATTACGTGGTTAAGGCCCTGCAGCTGTATATCGAGGGCATCAGCTACCGCGAAATTGAGCGTATACTGGGGGTAAGCCATGTATCGGTAATAAACTGGGTGAAGCAATATAAGATAGAACGGCCTGCACATGCCGAATATCACCCTACGTATAAGGTGCTGAACCATGCCGAGCTGGTGGAATACATAAAAGATAAAAGCAATCTGTTTTTATCGGGATGTGTCATTACGGAGCTGGGCGATAAGTTTATGCTTATAAAGTGGGAGCGCTTTAAAAAGCCACTGTAAAAAAGTATAGGTTTTAGCAAAGTATAGGTGTCTTTTTTCAGAAACGGGTGTTACTGCCCAACTTGGTCATGCCTTAAACCGAAAAAACGCATGACTTATGAAAAAAACAATTCTACCGCTGGCCTGCCTCCTGGCATTCAGCAGTGCATCGGTTGCACAGACCGAAGCACCCAAGGTGAAAAAGGAGCGTAAGCATTCTCCGTTCGACCATTCGTATCAGCCCATGAAGATTAACCTGAACCCGGAAGGTACCAAGTTTATCCGCTTCATTACCTGGCATCAGCAATGGATATCGGTAACGCAGAATAACCAGGGTACACTGGATTCGGATGGACAACCGCAACGTTATGCCTTCGATGTTGGTATACGCCGTTCGCGTTTCCTGGTGCATGCCCAGATATCGCCGCGCTTTCTGATTGTATCGCATTTTGGTATCAATAACCAGAGTTTTATAAACGGGGGTGTGGGTGCCGTAAGCAATTACGCAGGAGTGAATACTACGCTGAGTAACGGGGGAAAACGGCCTCAGCTGTATATACACGATGCCTGGACCGAATTTGCCGTGGTGCCGGGTTACCTGCATCTGGGAACGGGCCTGCATTACTGGAACGGCGTATCGCGCCTGGCCAGCCAGAGTACGCTTAATTTTATGACGCTGGATGCACCCATTCATAACTGGTACAACATCGAAGCTACCGACCAGTTTGCACGTCAGCTGGGTATTTATGCAAAAGGCCAGATAGGCCGGCTCGATTATCGCCTGGCTGTAAACAAACCTTTTGCCTTCGGAGTGTCTAAAAATACAGTAAACACAGCGATAGCGAATTATGTGATTAACGAAAAGCTGGCCTTCCAGGGCTACCTGAACTGGATGTTCTGGGATAAGGAAAATAATACCCTGCCGTTTTTTGTGGGCAGCTACCTGGGAAAGAAAAAAGTGCTGAATGTAGGCGCGGGCTTTTATGCCCACCCCGGCGCTACAGCCAGCCGCCCTACACCGCTGGACTCGGTGCAGACCTATACACAGCAGAATTATGGTGTTGACCTTTTTATGGATATGCCCCTGGGTAAAAAGAAAAATATGTCGCTGAACCTGTATTCGAGCTTTACGTATCACAATTACGGCCCCGATTTTCTGCGCAACCTGGGCATACTTAACACGCATCCGGCCGTGCAGAGCGTGGCTGTGAACCCGAATACCAGCTGGGCCGGCGGAGGAAATAGTCAGCCCACCCTGGGTACAGGCTTTATCTGGTATACGCAGTTTGGTTTTCAGCTGCCGCGCCTTAAAAACGGGAATGCCTTTATGCCCTATGCCGTGCTAACACTTAAAAATTTTGAGCGCCTCGGCGGCAGGACCACGGCCCAAATCGATGCAGGGCTTAATTACCACATAAACGATCATAATGCAAAAATTACGCTGCAGTACAGCACCCGGCCCACATACAAAAGTGTAGGCGGCTCGCCTGTATATAACGGCTGGCGTTACGAACTCATATTGCAGACCCATATTTTCTTATAAACACTTACATTTAATTTTCGAATAACATGAGCGGTAATAACTCAGGAATACGTAAAGTGATCGGTGCCTCTTCGGTAGGTACCATGATCGAATGGTACGACTTTTACCTTTTCGGGAGCCTGGCTCCTCTGATCTCTACCAAATTCTTCCCGCAGGAAAACCCCACGGCAGCTTTCCTGTCTACCCTGGCCACCTTTGCGGCAGGGTTTGTGGTAAGACCCTTCGGGGCGCTGTTCTTTGGACGCCTGGGCGACCTGGTGGGGCGTAAATATACCTTTATGATGACCCTGGTGCTGATGGGCGGAGCCACTTTTCTTATCGGCTGTGTGCCGGGTTACGATACCATAGGCTTTCTGGCTCCGCTGATTGTGCTGCTGCTGCGCCTGCTGCAGGGACTGGCACTGGGTGGCGAATACGGAGGGGCTGCAACTTATGTGGCCGAACACGCCCCCGCCGACCGGCGGGGTTACTGGACCTCCTGGATACAAACCACCGCCACGGCAGGTCTGTTTATTTCTCTTATCGTAATCATGACCACCAAAAGCGCCATGAACGAAGGCGATTTTAATGACTGGGGCTGGCGTATCCCGTTCTGGATATCGATACTGATGATCGGCGTTTCGTACCTGATCCGCCGCAATATGCACGAGTCGCCTCTTTTTGCCAAAGCCAAGGCCGAAGGTAAGATCGCTACCAACCCGCTTAAGGAAAGTTTTGGTAATAAGTATAACTTTAAATTTGTACTGCTGGCTCTGCTGGGTGCCACTATGGGGCAGGGCGTTATATGGTACACCGGGCACTATTATGCCATGAGTTTTCTTAAGACCGACTGTAAGGTAGATGCCCTGCAGGTAGAAGAAATGATGACCTGGGCTTTTGTATTTGGCACACCCTTCTTTGTATTTTTTGGCTGGCTTTCGGATAAGATCGGTCGTAAAAAGGTAATGCTGGCCGGTATGCTTATTGCCGTATTCAGCTATTTTCCTATTTACCGCGCCATGTACGATGTAGCCGGTAATGGTAAACGTACCGAGATTGCAGAGAAAACCACCGTTGAGGTAAAACGTGCCGCAGATAAGGATAATCCGAAAGATACGGTGCTTACCACCATTACGCATAAAGAATTTACCGATGGGGCTGTGTATAACGAAACCCAAACCACCGTTAAACTTGCCGATATAAGCAAGGAAGCACCCAAGCCCAGGGTAAAGGCAGCTACCGTATTGCCCTCTTCTGCATTCTGGACACTCATCGGGTTTATTTTTATACAGGTAATTTTTGTTACCATGGTATATGGTCCCATTGCTGCCTTCCTGGTAGAGCTGTTCCCCACCAAGATACGCTACACCTCCATGTCGCTGCCATACCACATTGGTAACGGAGTATTTGGCGGACTTATGCCGGCTGTGGCAACCTATCTTACCACTACGGCCAAAGGCACTGCAACGGCAACCGGCAGCAGCGACTGGTACCTGCAGGGAATATGGTACCCGGTAATTATTGTAAGCGTAAGCTTTATTATAGGTCTGCTATACATTAACGGAAAAGATAAACACATTAACGATTAAGAAATTATGAATACGATACGAAAATTTGCAGGGATTATATGGCTGGCCCTGGGCGTTTTTGCCGGCTATTTCAGTATTACATCCATTGGCCTGCCCAAGTTTGCAAGCGGCCTTGCCGGTAACCAGTCCGACATGGTATTTGGCATTATTATGCTCTTTATACTTACACCACTTATCGTAGGCAGTCTTCTTATTTTCGGGTATTATGCACTTACGGGCGAGTATACCCGAAACAACGACGATACTACTACAGGCAACACAGGGAGTTAAGCAAATATCCATAAGACAAAACAACAGCCGGAACGGCCGTACCAGCAGGTGCGGCCTTTTCCGGGTTTAAAGGGCCGGCTGCAAAAAATCACTAACTTTCGCTCATACAGAATGGAAAAACATCGCTTTCGTATATTAATGATCTGCGGCGCCCTGGTACTGCTTATGCATTATCCGCTGTTAAACCTGGCCGATAAGGGCAGCAGGGCCGGCGGTGTACCTGTAATGCTTATCTTTATCTTCAGCGTTTGGGCACTGGCCATACTGTTGTATTATCTCCTTTCTAAAAATTCCGGTAAACGTAACCGTTATGAATAATGCCCTGGTAATTATTGCCGTAGTTACGTATGCCCTTATGCTCATTGGTATTGGCTTCTGGGCATTGCGGGCCGAGGGTAAGCGCCGTGGCTGGCGTGGCTGGGCCAAGTATAAGTATGGTCTTTCGCTGGCGGTATTCTGTTCGGCATGGACCTATTTCGGCAGTATTGGTGTGGCCAGTACCAACAGCCTGTCGTTTCTGCCGGTTTATATAGGCCCCATGATTTTTATGCCCCTTATTATTCTGGTGCTGGGCAAAGCCATACGCATTGCGCGGCTCGAAAATATCTCCAACCTGGCCGATTTTATCTCGAGCCGTTACGGCAAAAGTGTGGGGCTGGGCCTGTGGGTTACTCTTTTCTTTATTATCGGCATTATTCCTTATATAGCCATACAGATAAAAGCCATCGGTTTTTGCGTGGAACTGATGCTGCCAGGCGAAGGCAATGCCTTGTTCTTTAAACGTAACAGCGAGCTGTTTGCCGGTGTTTTCCTGGCCCTGTTCATTATTATATTCAGTACCCGCCGTGTTACCGACTCGGGACAGAACAAAGCGCTTATACAGGTAATTGCCATCGAAACCATTGTAAAGCTGCTGGCATTTATTACCATTGGTGTGTTTGTACTGTTCTTTGTTTTTTCGGGTCCGGCCAACCTGTTTCACCGTGTAAACGAAGCTTTCCCCGAGCTGCTTACCACACCCTATTTTACCCGCGAAACACCCTTTAACTGGTTTGTGCTCAATATTATTTCGGGGCTTTCTATTGTACTTTTACCCAGGCAGTTTCAGGTGGGAGTGGTAGAAAACGAAAATCCGCAGCATCTGCGTACGGCCCTGTGGGTATTTCCGCTGTACCTGTTTCTTATTAACCTGTTTGTATTTCCCATAGCCCTGGGCGGTACGCTGCTGTTTAAAGATACGCCTGTGGATCCGGATACCTATATACTTTCCATACCTCTTTTACAGGGGCAGCCGGTACTGGCTATGATTGCCTTCCTGGGTGGGCTTTCGGCGGCTACGGCTATGGTAATGGTAGAAACGGTAGCCTTAACCACCATGCTTACCAATAATGTGGTACTGCCCCTGGCCCTGCGTAACAAAAAAATAAAGCAGAACCTTACACTTAAGGCCGCCCGTTCCGTTATCTGGGGGCGGCGCCTGGGTATACTTACCATTATTGCCGGCGGTTACCTGTACGATACGGTGGTAGCCAGCCGTTTTTCGCTGGTAAGCATAGGTTTTATTTCGTTTGCTGCGGTAGCCCAGCTGGCACCGGCCCTTATCGGCGGAATGTACTGGAGCGGGGCAACCCGAAAAGCAGCCTATGCCTCGTTTATTACCGGGGCCTTTGTATGGTTTTATACACTTATATTACCTTCGTTTGCGGGGGTAAGCGAGCCGGTGAAGCAGCTGGCAGAGAATGGCCCTTTTGGCCTGGCCCTGCTGCGTCCTACCGAGCTGTTTGGCATGAGCGACCTCGATACTGTGGCGCATGGCGCTTTCTGGAGCCTGTTACTGAATGTACTGGTATTTATTGCCGTATCGCTTTTTACACAAAAATCGGCTCCCGAAATATTGCAGTCGGCCCTGTTTGTGCATGTGGAGAAATTCAGCGATTTCCACGGCAGCGAAACCCTTTGGCAGGGAAAGATACCACTCAAGGATCTGCAGCAGGCACTGCGCAATTTCCTGGGTCTGCAACGGGCCGATACATTGTTGCAGGGCTATGCCAGCCGGCATAATATACCGCTGCACGAGAACGAAATGGCCGATCCGCGCATGGTAAAATTCGGCGAACGTATACTCAGTGGCGTTATCGGCAGTGCCTCGGCCCGCATAATGATTGGCTACCTGGCCCGCGAAGAGCAGGTGAATGTAGACGAGATACTGAATATGGTAAAGGAAAGCCGGCAGTTTATAGAGCTTAACAAACAGCTGCGCAAACAATCGGTAGAGATATCGAAGGCCCGCGAAGCCCTCGAAAAAACCAACCGGAAGCTCACCGAAATGCACGATCTTAAAGACGAGTTTCTGTATACCGTTACTCATGAGCTGCGAACCCCGCTTACCTCTATTCGTGCCTTGAGCGAGATACTGTACGATAATCCCGACCTGGAAGAAGAACAAAAACAGAAATTTCTGCAGGCTATCTCTGACGAAACGGAACGCCTGGGACATCTTATAACCCGTGTGCTGAACCTGGAACGCTACGAAAGCGGCCGCTATAAGCTTAACCTGAATTCGTTCGACCTGCAGGACTGCATCAGCGAAGTAATGCGTACGGCTGAAACACTGGCTGCTGAAAAAGGGGTACACATATCTGTTCAGCATTTCCGTTCTCATATATTGGTGTATGCAGATAAAGATCTGCTTACCCAGGTGGTGTACAACCTGGTGGCCAATGCCATTAAATTTGCCCGCTCAGAAATCGTGATCCACAGTTTTGTAAACGATAATGAGGCCCATGTATGGGTGCAGGACGACGGACAGGGGGTGCCCTATGATATTCAGCAGGCCATTTTCGACAAATTTTTCCAGGTGCGCCATGCATCGCTGCGTAAACCCGAAGGAAGTGGCCTGGGCCTGGCTATTACCCGCAAAATTATACAGATGCACCAGGGTAAAATATGGGTGGAAAGCAAACCGGGCAGTGGTGCCACATTTAAATTTAGCATACCTTTGCCCTGAGTATGAAAAAACCATTCGACGGTAAAATACTTGTGGTAGACGACGACCCGTATATCCTTATGTCGCTCGATTTCCTTTTCCGGAAAAAGGGATACGATGTGCTGGTGGCCCGCAACGGCACCGAAGCACTGGAGTTCCTGCACAAAGAGCCTATTGCCCTGGTATTGCTCGATATTATGATGCCCGATGTGGACGGCTACGAAATAGCAGGCATAATTAAGTCTTCTGATCTGCAGAAAGACTGCCGCATTGTGTTCATAAGCGCCAAAACCTCTGAGGCCGATATACAGAAAGGCTACGATGCAGGCGCATCTCTGTACATATGCAAACCCTTCAGCACCCGCGATCTTATGAAACAGATCGAAGAACTGGTAAAATCATAAAACAGTTTAATTTCCCTTCCGGCGGCTTATTTCCCTTCGGATAAGGGAAAGTTCGCGCCCGGTTTGTCCTTTTACACTGGTATTTTCTTCTGCCCGCCGGAACAGGTAGGGCATTAGCTCTTTTACCGGTCCGTAAGGCACATATTTAGCCACATTATAGCCGGCATGTGCCAGGTTAAAGCTCAGGTTATCGCTCATTCCCAGCAGCTGTGCAAAGTAAATGCGTTCATCGCCGGAAGCTATGCCATATTTCTGCATCAGTTGTATCAGCAGCTGGCAGCTGTGTTCGTTATGTGTGCCGGCACAAATGGCAAAATCGGCTATATGGGCCGTACAGTATTCCAGGGCTGCATTGTAATCGGCATCCGAAGCGGCTTTGTCGGGTTGTATGGGGTCGGGCAGTCCGTGTCCGGCAGCATAGGCACGTTCTTTTTCCATATAGGCACCGCGTACGATCTTAAGCCCTACCTTGTATCCGCTCTCCAGGGCGCGTACATGCAGTTCCTTAATATATTGCAGGCGGTCGTGCCGGTACATTTGCGTGGTATTGTAAATAAGTACCTCCGAGCGGTTAAAAAGGGCCATCATTTCTTCGGCCAGGCGGTCGATGGGTTTGTGTATCCAGCTCTCTTCGGCATCGATAAGCACTTTTACCTTTTTTTCGGCCGCTATACGGCATATGTTATGTACGCGTTCGCAGGCTCTGCTCCAGGCCTGCTGTTCGGCTGTGTTCAGTTCATCGCCGGCATTCAGTTTGCGTAGCAGTTCGCTGCTGCACAGGCCGGTAACTTTAAAAACGGCAAAGGGGATATGTGTTACCGCAGCGGCTTTTTCTACGGTACGTATAATTTCGCGGGTGGTGGCATCGAAGCTGCTTTCGTCTTCTTTACCTTCTACCGAATAATCGAGTATGGTTCCCACACCATAACGTGCCAGCACTTCCGATGTGCGGCTGCATTCCCCTATATTTTCGCCGCCTACAAACTGCCGGAACAGGGTGGCTTTAATAATGGGCTTTACAGGCAGATGCAGCGAAAAAGCCAGGTTGCTGAGCGTTTTGCCGCTGTCTACCATCCATTTTTTACTCAGCGTATAAAAAAGGAAACCTGCACTGCGCAGATCGGCATTCGTTTTATGGCGGAATGCGATTTCGGTATTATCGAAAGAAACCATACACTATAATTGCAGCGCAAAAGTAGGAGAAATTACCCATTTGCAAGCGTTCGTAAAAACTATTCATGAAGGCCCTTTTTGAAGCAATTTATTACCTTGCGGCAAACTTCGGATATGCAGGCTATAGCTCCTATTTATTACGGCACATCGGGTTTCGCACAACTGAAAGCACATTTTGGCAGCCAGCGGCAGTACCTGCTTGTGTGCGACTCCAATACCCGTCGTTTATGCCTGCCGCTGTTTATGGAGCACAGCAGCGATACCCCGCCCCTGTTCGAGATAGCTGCCGGCGAAGCGCATAAAACCCTGCACAGCTGCGAGCAGCTGTGGACTTTTGCCCTGGAAAAAGGTATCGACCGCAATGCTCTGTGGATAAACCTGGGCGGCGGACTGGTAAGCGACCTGGGTGGTTTTGCCGCGGCCTGCTATAAAAGAGGTGTAGCCTTTGTGAATGTGCCCACTACACTGCTGGCCTGTGTAGATGCTACCGCCGGTGCCAAAACAGGTATAAACCTGCAGGCAGGTAAAAACATCATTGGTAGTTTTTATGCCCCGGAAGCTATTTTTATGGATACGCGCTACCTGCATACACTGCCCCGCGAAGAATGGCTCAGCGGTCTGGCCGAGGTGCTGAAACACGGTATTATTGCCGATGCGGGCTACTGGAAACTGTGCCTTACCGAAGGAATGGAGCCGGAGCGGATGATACGCCGCTCGGTAGAGATAAAGTCGGCCATAGTGGAAGCAGATCCGCTGGAAAAAGGGATGCGAAAAATCCTGAACTTCGGGCATACGCTGGGGCATGCCCTGGAAGCAGCCTTTGCCCAGAGGGGTATTCGGGTAACGCATGGCGCTTGTGTTGCTGCAGGTATGTGGCTCGAAAGCCTGGCCGCCGAAAAATATTCCGGACTTTCGCCCGGACAGGGAAACGAAATTCGTTCGGGGCTTGCCGGACTGTTTGAAAAATTACCCGTGTCGGAAATTGATATGCCTGATATTCAGAAATTTGTAATGTACGATAAAAAAAATCAGGGGGCAGATATTCAGATGAGTCTGCCGGACCGCATCGGGCACTGCCTGTATAATATACATATACCTGCTGCCGAAATTCCACAGTGGATAACGGCTTACATACAACAATACTAAACCATGAAAAGCATAAAACTTATTGCCGGCGGAGCTGCCCGTGTAAGCGGAGATATAGATACGGGAGCCAGCAAAAGCATCAGTAACCGCATGCTGTTGCTGCGCAGCATGTATGCACCCGGTATGGAACTGCACAATCTTTCGCAGGCGGAAGATACCCGCCTGCTGCTGCAGGCACTGGAAGAGAAAGGCGAAGAGATATATGCCGGCGACGGCGGTACTACGGCACGTTTCCTGGCTGTATACCTGGCCACGCGCGAAGGCAGCCATATACTAAGGGCTGGCGAACGTATGAGTCAGCGCCCCGTACGTAAGCTGTTTGATGCGCTTACAGCACTGGGTGCGCAGATACGCTACCTGGACAAAGAGGGTTTCCTGCCAGTACATATACAAGGTTGCAGACCTGAGCCCGGTGCATCGGTGCATTTCGAAAACCCCGAAAGCGGACAGTTTATTTCGGCGCTGTGCCTTGTGGCTCCGGCTACCGGTATGCGCATCAGCTACAGCGGCGAGGTAAGCGAGTCGTATATACAATTAACTCTTTCGCTGTTGGCAGAGTGTTTTGTGCAGGCCGAAGCCTGGTACGATGCCGATGCCGGCTGTTCCGTTATTGAAATACACCGCTCCACACCCGTACTGCCCGACTCGTATGTGGTAGAGAACGACTGGTCATCGGCGGCCTTCTGGATGGAATGGATGCTGCAGAACCCGCATGGTACTGAACTATATCTCGATAAACTGCTGCCCGACAGTATACAGCCCGATGCCTATGCCATGCATTATTTCGAAATGCTGGGACTTGCTTTCCGCGAAACCGGCAATGGGATTCTTATCCGTAAGGCCGGCCGGCCCGATGGTACAGAGTTCGACTTCGACCTTGCCTACACTCCCGATCTGTTTCCGGCCCTGGCCTGTTCGGTGGCAGCCCTGGGTGTTAAAGCCGGGTTTACAGGACTGCATTCGCTGGTACACAAAGAAAGCAACCGCCTGCACAGTGTGGCCCAGGGCTTGCAAAAACTGGGAGTGGATGTGCAACACGACGGAATATCAGAATTTTATGTGCAGGGAGGACGCTTAAAGGCTTCCACAGAAGGTATCGACACCAGCAGCGACCATCGTATTGCCATGGCATTTTCGGCCTTGCTGCCTTCGCTGGGCGAAATTACGATACATGATCCTGCGGTGGTGCAAAAATCATATCCCGGCTGGTGGCAGCATGTGCAGGCGTATGTGAAAGATATTCAGATTGTTGAACTTTAATGTTTAAGTTTTGTAGAACCTGAACTGGTAGCAGCTTACACAATTTCTAAACTTTTTTCAAAAAAAAAGATTCAAAAATTTGTGTAATTCATAAAGCTTGTTTACTTTTGTTCTATAATCACCTCGGAAATAAAGTAACCCTTTATAGACGCAAAAGCATTAAACGAGGTGATAGAGGGTTAGAGAGGGCCTGTACCTGTAATGGGTATAGGCCTTTTCTTCATTTGGCCGTAGTTGCGTTTGCCGTCCCGGCAACATAGGCCGGATGTATTTGTTAAAAAAAACGAATCATGAGTGCGATTGAGTAAACTTCGTATATTGCTTTTGCTAATGATTCTCTTAGTTAAATAGTATGAGTTCACCACGAAAAAAATCCAAAAAGGATAATCAGAACAACAAAGAAGCAAAAATTTTAAGTGACACTCTCCTTACCTTTTTAAAATCGAACCCTTCGGCCCCGCTTAATGCAAAGCAGATAAGCAGCAGGCTGGGCTTCGAAAGTAAAGAGGCCCAGGAAAGCATATACAAAACACTGCAAACCTTATTGCTGCTCGGGGAAATAGAAGAGGTACAACCCGGTAAATATATTGCCCGCAAACCTTTCAGGGTATTGAGCGGACGTGTGGATTACCTGAACAGCGGTAATGCCTATGTAATATCTGCCGAAAGCGAAAAAGACATTTTTGTACATGCAAAATACCTGGGCAATGCCTATCATGGCGACATTGTAAAAGTGCTGGTATTCCCCAAAAAAGGCGGAGCCCCCGAAGGCGAGATCGTAGAAATTACCGAGCGTGGCAAATCGGAATGGGTAGGTACCCTGGAAGGTACCGCTAAAACCCTTTATGTACAACCCGACAGTAACCGTATTCCCTTCTCTATTTATATACCGCAGTCCGAATCGAAAGGGGCTTCGGCGGGCATGAAGGTAGTGGCCCGTATTACCGACTGGCCGGTAGAGAACGGCAGCGATGCCCGGGGCGAAATACTGCGTGTACTGGGCAAAAGCGGCGAAAATAATGCCGAAATGCATGCCATACTCGAAGAATACGGACTTCCTTACGAATTTCCGCCCGAAGTGGAGCAGGATGCCGAAAAGATATCCTTCGACCTGCCTGCTGCTGAAATTAAAAAGCGCCGCGACTTCCGCAATATACTCACCTTTACCATCGACCCGGCAGACGCCAAAGACTTCGACGATGCCCTTTCCATACGCGAACTGGGCGACGACAAATGGGAAATAGGGGTGCACATTGCCGATGTATCGCATTACGTTACACCAGGCTCGCGCCTGGATAAAGAGGCCGTAAAAAGAGCAACCTCGGTTTACCTGGTAGACCGCGTGGTGCCCATGCTGCCCGAAAAGCTCAGTAACGGCGTATGCTCGCTGCGCCCGAATGAGGATAAGTTCACCTTCTCGGCCGTATTTGTTATGAATGATAAGGCCGAAGTACTGGAGCAATGGTTTGGACGTACGGTTATACACAGCGACCGCCGCTTTAGCTACGAAGAAGCGCAGGAAATTATAGAAGGAAAGGAAGACGAACTTTCTGCACCCATGCTTACCCTGCACAAACTGGCCCAGATCATGCGCAAGGACCGCTTTAAGGACGGTGCCCTGAGGGTTGACCAGGCCGAGGTGAAATTCCTGCTCGATGAGCAAGGCAAACCGGTTGATATTTACTTTAAGATACAGCGGGAGGCTAACCAGCTTATTGAAGAATTTATGCTGCTGGCCAATAAAAAAGTGACGGAATTTGTGGCCATGCCGAAAGGCAAAAAGAAGAACCGGCCCTTTGTTTACCGTATTCACGACTCGCCTGACGAAGCCAAACTGCAGGATTTTGCCTCTTTTGTAAAAACCCTGGGCTATCGTCTGGAGCTGGATAATCCTAAGAAAATATCGAAGAATATCAATGCCCTGCTGGCCGAGGTGCAGGATAAACCCGAAGGGGATATGATTCGTCAGCTGGCCATACGCAGCATGGCTAAAGCCATTTATTCCACAAATAATATAGGACATTACGGACTCTCGTTCGATTACTATACGCATTTTACATCGCCTATACGCCGTTATCCTGACGTATTGGTGCATCGTTTGCTGCAGACTTACCTCGACGACGAGAATGCTACGCCAAAAGAATCGGACCTGGAGCAGCTCTGCAACCACAGCAGCGAACGCGAACGCCTGGCTGCAGAGGCGGAGCGCGCTTCGGTAAAATACAAACAGGTAGAGTTTATGCTCGACCGCGTAGGCCGTGTGTATGCCGGGGTAATTACCGGGGTAACGGAATGGGGTATTTATGTGGAGATAGAAGAAACCCGCTGCGAAGGTATGGTACGCATACGCGAAATGCGCGACGACTTTTACTTCTTCGACGAAAAACGGATGTCGGTATTCGGCAAGAACCGTAAAAAGGCATACCGCTTAGGCGATAAGGTACATGTGCTGGTGAACAAGGTAGATATGGATAAACGCCAGATCGACCTGCTGTTCGAGAACCTGTAGTTTACTGCAGTTTAGGATTGTTTTTATGGCGCTCGCTGTCGCGCTGTGTTTTTTTCTGCATGTTTTTTTCGAAGGCATCCGTAAGGTCTACCCCCGTTTGGTTGGCCAGGCATAGCAAAACCCACAGCACATCGGCCATTTCGTCGGGAAGTTGTTTTTCCAGGTCTGTTCTCTTAAACGACTGGTCGCCGTAGGTACGTGCCATAATACGTGCCAGTTCGCCTACCTCCTCGGTAAGTATGGCCATATTGGTAAGTTCGGAAAAATAGCGGACACCGGTACTGCGTATCCACTGGTCCACTTCCTGTTGCATCTGCTCAAGACTTTTTGCTTCCATGCGTTCTGGGGTTATTTATGTATTGTTCAGGGTAGCAGCAGTTCGGTTTCCAGTACGTTGGTATTCAGGCTGCCGTTTTCTGTATCGAAATACTGTTCGGTGTACCGGCCTTCCGGTATGTTTACAAATACCGAAGGTATACCTGCCTGCAGTGCTCCCTGTATATTGGCAAAGGTATCCTCGAAAAACAGGGTACGGCCTGCATTCAGGTTATTTTCGAGCAATACCAGGTCGAAAATGGCTTTTTCCGGCTTACGGAATCCGCATTCGTGGCTGTAATATACGGCATCGAACCAGGTATCGGGCAGGCGGCCGAAGCGCTGCCGGAACTGCTCTTCGAAATGTGCGGCATGTATGGCATTTGTATTGCTGAGCAAAAAAATACGGTAATGCCGGCGTATCTTTTCCAGCAGCAGCAGTCTGGCTTCGGGCATCTGACCCAGTATGGCATTCCATGCATCGAGCAGCTGCCGTTCCGCAGCCCGGGGGAATAAATTCTGCAGTTCGCGCAGGAACTCGGCCGGACTCATTTCTCCGCGTTCAAAGGCATCAAACAGGGGCAGCTGTTTCTGCTGGGTATATGCATGGGCATTTCCGTCGGGGTCAAGCGCAGCAAAAGCCTTTACAACTGCTTCGTAATCAACGGGTAGTAATACGCCTCCAAAATCGAAGATAATGGCTTCGGTGTTCATGAATGATGATATGGTTCGTTATTCAGAATGGTAAATGCGCGGTACAGCTGTTCGGTTATAAACAGGCGTACCATCTGGTGTGTAAAGGTCATGGCCGAGAGGGATATCTTTTCATCGGCGCGGCTGTATACCTCTTCAGAAAAGCCATAGGGCCCGCCTATTACAAAGATCACCCTTTTGCGTGAATGATTCAGTATCTTTTGTATACGTGCGGCGAATTTTTCGGAAGAATAGCTGCTGCCGTTTTCGTCGAGTAAAACCAGGTAATCGTCGGATTTTAAATAATCGAGCAGCATCTTACCCTCAGCGTTTTTGCGTTCTGTGGCCGAAAAGTGCTTTTTTAGTCCCGGAGCTTCTTTTTCTACCGAAATAAAATTACAATATTTGGCAAGCTTTTTGTGATATGTGTCAATGAGCTTGCGCATTTCCGGATCCGTTGTTTTCCCTATGCAAAAGAGTTCTAATAACATTTGCAACAAAGTAACGAAACTATAAGAACAAATCCATCATGAAAAAACTACTGTGGATGCTGACCCTCGTTCTGTTACCATTTTCACTGCGGGCCCAGATCGGAGAGGTGATCAACGCATTGGAAAATAATGATGCGGAGGCTCTGGGTACGTATTTTATGAATACGGTAGAACTCGAAATTGAAAATACCGAGGGTATGTATGCCAAAGCTCAGGCTAAAGTGATGGTACGCGATTTTTTTACAAAAGTGCGTCCGGCTACATTTACACTTAAACATAAAAGCGACAGCGGTTCATCAAAATACATCATCGGCGATCTTACCAGTAAAGGGCAGCGCTGGCGTGTTACCGCCTATTTCCGTCGCGAAGGCAGCGCCGACCTGGTGCAGACCCTTAAGTTCGAGAAAGAATAGTGCTCTGTTGCAGTTAACGCCGTTTTATGGGCGTATTTTCCTATTTTCGTGCTAAACTACGACCGAATTATGGATATGCTGCAAGATTTTTTAAAACGTGTTCTCGACGAAGATATAAAAGACGGCGATCATACCTCGCTGGCTACCATACCCGCTTCGGCCAAAGGAAAAGCACGCCTGCTGGTAAAAGAGAACGGTATTATTGCCGGGGTAGAAGTGGCTGAAGCCATCTTTAAACAATTCGATAAAAACCTGAAGACCGAAATACTGATCGAAGACGGTGAAGCGGTAAAAAAAGGAGATAAAGTACTTTATGTGGAAGGCAGTTCGCGCAATATTCTTACCATTGAACGCACGGTGCTGAATATTATGCAGCGTATGAGCGGAATTGCTACCAAAACACATAAGCTGGCCCAGATTATAAAGCCTACAGGCGCTCGCCTGCTCGATACCCGTAAAACCACACCTCTTATGCGTTTCCTGGAAAAAGAGGCGGTGCGTATCGGGGGCGGTTATAACCACCGCTTCGGGTTGTACGACATGATTATGATAAAGGATAACCATGTGGATTTTGCCGGTGGTATTGCACAGGCAATTGATAAAACACACGAATACCTGAAAAAGAAAAAGCTGGATCTGAAGATCGAAATTGAGGTGCGCGACCTTAAAGAGCTGCAGGAAGTACTTAGCCACGGCGGGGTGCACCGCATTATGCTCGATAATTTTACACCCGTACTCATCGAAAAAGCACTGGATAAGATAAAAGGCCGTTTCGAAACGGAGGCCAGCGGAGGAATTACCGAAGATAATATACTGGAGTATGCACTAACAGGTGTGGACTTTATTTCGGTAGGTGCGCTTACCCACAGTGTAAAAAGTCTGGATCTGAGCCTGAAAGCCATGTAATATGTGGCAAAAGCTACGTACATATATTCTTTCCAGGCCACTGGCCCGTTTTACGGTAATGTGGCTTAAAAAGCACTCGCTGCCCGGTTTCGAAGGTATAGCGGTATACGATGTAATACTGAGCTTCTGGCGGGGGCTTACCGAAAGTTCAGTCGGCGACCGTGCTGCTGCTGCCACCTTTAAGTTTTTTATGGCTCTGTTTCCCACTATGCTGTTTGTGTGTACGCTTATTCCCTTTGTGCCTGTAGAAGGCTTCCAGGAAAAGCTGCTGCAGGGCTATGCCAACATTATGCCCCCGCAGGTATCCGGCCTGCTTAACAATACCATTTCGCAGGTGGTAACCCGCTCTAACGGAGGGCTGCTTTCGGTTTCGGTGTTGCTGGCCGCTTATTTTAGTACCAATGGTATGATGGGCCTGGTGCGAGCCATGAATAAAAGTGCGAATGTTACCGAAACCCGAAGTAACGGAACCTTACGCATACTTTCTTTTGCCATGCTTATGGCCATCTTTCTTATGTCGGCACTGTCGATTGTTATACTGGCTTATTCTACCATGCTTATAAACAGCCTGGAACTGAGCGCCGGCTTTACGGCCGGCACCGAAATACTTGTGAAAGCAGGACGTTTCCTGGTGTTATATGTAGTGGTGTATACCACCATGTCGCTGTTTTACCTGGTAGTACCGGTAAAGCAGTACCGGCCCCGTTATTTTTCGCCGGGTGCTTTTCTCTCTACAAATATTGCGCTGGCAGCTTCCTGGGGAGTATCGTTCTTTTTCTCCAATTTCGACCGTTATAACTCCCTGTATGGAGCCATCGGCACCATTCCTATATTGCTTGTATTTATTTACGTAAACTGTATATCGGTTATTGTAGGCTTTGAGCTTAATAACGGAATCAAATGGCACAGCGCACAGCGAAAAACGGAAAAGCAGGACTAAGGATGTCCGTTCTCAGGCATATTTAATGCATACATTTTTAGCTTCGGTAAAAAAGCGCAGGGCTTCCCATCCGCCTTCGCGTCCAACGCCGCTTTGCTTTACTCCGCCAAAAGGGGTACGCAGGTCGCGCAGCATCCAGCAGTTTATCCATACAATACCGGCCTGTATCTGTTCGGCAACACGCTGGGCACGGCTAATATCCTGTGTCCACAGCATAGAGGCCAGTCCGTAGGGAGTGCCGTTGGCAAATTCCAGGGCTTCGGCCTCGTTTTTAAAAGGAGTAAGGGTAACCACAGGGCCAAATATTTCTTCGGTAGTGGTTCGGCATGTAGCTGTAAGGCCTTCGATTACGGTAGGTTCCAGGAAGTAACCGCCGGCAAATTCGCCGCTTACCGCGGCCCGTTTACCTCCGCACAATATGCTGCCGCCTTCTTCGCGGGCCAGCTGTATATAGCTTTCTACCTTTTCCAGGTGCGCTTCCGATACTACGGCTCCCATAAAATTATCCGGATCGGAGGGGTTGCCGGTGCGTAATGTTTTTACACGTTGTACAAAAGCATCCCTGAAACGCGGGTACAGGCTTTCTTCGATAAATATACGCGATCCGCACAGGCATATCTGGCCCTGGTTGGTAAAGGCTCCACGTACAGATGTTTCTACGGCCTTTTCAAAATCGCAGTCGGCAAATACCAGGTTGGGGTTTTTACCGCCCAGTTCCAGGCTCAGCTTTTTGAACATGGGTGCTGCTATACGGGCAATTTCGGCGCCCGTGGCCGTACCTCCGGTAAACGATATAGCTTTTATACCGGGGTGGCTTACAATGGCTTTACCTATTTCGCCGCCCAGCCCGTGTACAATATTCAGTACACCGTTGGGCAGGCCGGCCTCGCGGCATATTTGCGAAAAAAGATACGCTGTAAGCGGTGTAATTTCGCTGGGTTTGGCCACTACGGTATTTCCTGCGGCCAGGGCAGGAGCAATTTTCCAGGTAAAAAGATACAGGGGCAGGTTCCAGGGCGATATGCAACCTACTACACCAATGGGTTGGCGCAGGGTATAATTTATGGCTTCGCCGGGCATGGCATGACTTTCGGCAGAGAAGTGCAGTATGGCTTCGGCAAAAAAGCGGATATTGGCGGCAGCGCGCATAATATCTACACTGCGTGTAAGCCACAGGGGTTTGCCGCTGTCTTTACTTTCGGCCTGTGCCAGTTCTTCGTGCCGGGCTTCTATGCCCTGCACTATGCGCAGCAGTATGGCACTGCGTTCTGTAGCAGGCATACGGCTCCAGAGCGGAAATGCTGCCTGTGCCGCCAGGTAGGCATCTTCGCAGTCTGCCGCATCGGAGGCGGGTATCTGCCCGTATACAATGCCCCGGGCGGGGTCTGTATTATCGATATAGCGTCCGTTGCGGGGCGCTGTTAAATGTCCGTTTATATAGTTCTGTATCTGCACAATATCAGTTTTTGTAAGTGCAAAGGTATCAAAAAAGCAGGCAGGGCTTTATTCGAAATCGGGGTATAACAGGTAGCGGCTGCGTATCTTTTTGAATGCGAGCAGATCTGCCTGCCACGAAGCGCGTATATCAGCTTCGCTTTTGCCGGCAATAATGGCTTCGCGCAGCTGCGGGCCACCCGCCAGTTTGTCGAAATAGGGTGTAAAAAATTTCGTTTTGTCGGGGCAGCTGGCATAGGCATCCTGTAACCAGAAAAGATACAGGCTGCGTATACCGCGTATCATATCGGCAAACTCGTGCAGGTTGTAGCCGTGGCATACCTCGTTCTTAAATTTGGGATTGTCGCTTACACCGGCAATAGAGCGCGGGGTAAAGGTATAGGGAGCATCTTTCCACCAGGGAGCGCCTACCAGCTCGAAAGGAGCAGAAGTACCCCTGCCTGTGCTTAAGTCGGTACCTTCGAACAGGCACAATGTAGGGTACAGCAGTATACTCTCGCGGCTGGGCAGGTTGGGCGAGGGAGCTACAGGCAGGTTGTAATAGGTTTTATGGGTGTAGTTTTTGCAGGGAATTACGGTAAGGCTGCATTTTGCACCGTTCTTAAGCCAGCCTTCGTCGTTAACCATACGGGCATATTCGCCCACGGTCATACCGTGCACTACCGGTATATGGTGCATGCCAACAAAACTTTCGTAGCCTTTCTGCAAAACCGGGCCATCTACATAAAAACCATTGGGATTGGGCCTGTCCAGCACAATAAAGGGTTTGCGCTGCTCGGCTGCAGCCTCCATAGCCAGGCTCATGGTGCTTATATAGGTATAAAAACGGCAACCCACATCCTGTATATCGAAAAGCAATACATCTACATCACTTAGCTGTTCGGCAGTGGGTTTCTTGTTTTTTCCGTAAAGCGAAATAACAGGCAGACCGGTTTTTGCATCTTTTTCGCTGCTTATATGGGCACCGTCGGCATGGTTGCCCCGGAAACCGTGTTCGGGACCGAATACTTTTACCAGCTTTACACCCATGCGCAGCAGGGTATCGGCCAGGTGCTGTGTGCCCAGTATACTGGTTTGGTTGGCAATAAGCGCTACTCTTTTCCCCTGCAGCAAAGGCAGGTATTGCTGGCTCTGTTCGGCACCGGTTACCACAGGAGCCTGTGCCTGCCGCTCGAGGTAAAAAATATTGCCGTTGTTTTGCGGGGTTTGGGCATTACCGCAGGCCGTAAACAGTATAGCTGTGAATAGAATTAGAATAACGTGCATGTGCAAGTTTACACAATTTTATGCGTATGCCGAACCCTGTTTTCAGCTCTTAACGGATTTTTGAAGAGATGAAGATAGTAAGGTTATGACTTTTTGTCATGCTGTGTGAATTTTTGCAGATATTATGTCAGGTAATTTTGCATTTAACTGACTAAAAGTCATTTATTTAGCTTTGGTACGGAGTTTGAAATACGGATAGCATAACAACAAAAAAAGTAAAAACTAAAACAACGAAATTATGTATCCAGTTAGAATTAAAACCCCGGCATTTACCCCCTTTAACCGTTTCATGGAAGATTTCTTCGATAATGATCTTTCATTTGCCGCTCAGCCTCCCGTTAACATACGGCAAACGGAGAACGGATTCGGTATCGAACTGGCAGCTCCCGGTTTTTCCAGAGACGAAATAACGGTAAGTGTAGAGAATAAGGTGCTGCGCATAAAAGGAGAGCACAAGGCCGAGAAACAGGAAACAACAGATAAATATACCCGTAAGGAGTTCAGCAAAAAATCGTTCGAGCGCAGTTTCTCTCTTCCTGCAGATATTAAGGAAGACGATGTAAAGGCAAGCTTTACAGATGGTATACTACGCCTGGAACTGAGCCGCAGGGAAAACACCAAAGCGGTGCATACCATACAGATTGGTTAACATATTTTCAGCAGCAATATACCGGTAACGGACAAAAATAAAATCCGGAGGCACAGGGGCTCAGGGACAATGTATCTGCAAATGTAAGGGATATAGAATGTGTGCCGGATCGTTATGGAACAGGGTAGTTGGAGAATAGGTATTCCGTTACCGGTATTTTTTAAGAAAAGAAGAGGTTAGTTTTTTTCATAGTTTGAGGAAATAGAGTAAACAGGTACCGCCTGCTGGTTGCGCAGCAGGCGGTTTTTTTATCGTAACAGGGTAACGTGCCCTATAAGTTCGCGTCGTTTACCTTCGGCTTCTTTGTACATAATGCGGTATACATATACACCCGATTGCGCCGGACGGGAAAGATTGTTAAATACCCCACCGTTCCAGCCTTTATAAATATCGTCCGATTCGAATACAAGCTCGCCCCAGCGGTTGAATATGAGCATTTTGTAGTCTTCGATAAGGGTTATAACCGGCTTAAACTCGTCGTTGAGCCCGTCTTTATTGGGGCTGTAGGCGTTAGGCACAAAGGCATTGTAGAAAGGATTAACGGTAATGTCCTGTGTAAGCGAATCGTTGCAGGTGCCGTTGCTTACATACTGCGTAATGGTGTATGTTCCCTCAGATGTAAAGGTATAGCTGAAATCGGCACTGTTGTATATAACACCGTTCATATGGTAACTGATGCTGCTGGCATTTACCGAATTATCGGTAATATTTACCGTAGGATCGGCCAGCGATACGGTAGAAGGAGCACTGAAACCTGCCTGTGGCGAGGGCAGGTATGTAACCTGCACACTTACCGTAGAATCGCAGCCGTACTGGTTGCTGAAAATAACGGGATATACACCCGGTGTAGTGTAAGTATTGCCGTTAAAACTAAAGGAGCCGCCGGGGCAGAACGATCCGCTTACAGAACTGCTGCCTACCGGGTTTATAATAACGGCCGTTGTTGCTGTGCCGGATGTACAGCCGCTGCTTGTAATAAACAGGCTGTAGCTGCCCTGGTCGCTGCTTTGCGCATTGGGTACCGAGGGCGACTGCAGGTTTGAACTGAACCCGTTGGGCCCGCTCCAGTTGTATTGGTATCCCGCACCGGCCGGACTGCTTAGGTTAAGTGTGCTGTTCTGGCATACGGGGCTGTTGCTGCTGATAGCCGGAGTAGGCGGAACCGGGTTTATAACCACCGTGGTGGTACTAACTGCCGAAGTACAGCTGCCGCTTACCTCCACCGCACTGTATGAGCCGCTTTCGGCCACGCCGGCCGAAGGTATGGAGGGGTTCTGTATATTGGAAATAAAGCCATTGGGCCCGGCCCAGAAAATGCCGTTGGGTACATTGGAACTTAAACTGAGTGTGCTTCCGGCACATAAAGGCCCGTTATTGCTTAGCACAGGTGCCGCCGGACTGCTGTTTACCGTAACGTTTATGGTAGCCGTGGCAGAGGTGCAGCCATTGCTTACCACATAGGCCGAGTAGGTGCCCGTGGCAGCCGTGGTAACGGAAGGTATAGACGGATTTTGCTGGGTGGAACTGAAACCTGCAGGGCCGCTCCAGTTATTGCCGCCGGCTGCATTGGACGTAAGATTCAGCGTTTGACCGGAACATACCGGGCTGTTGCTTCCAATAACCGGACTGGCCGGAACGACATTTACCAGCGCATTTACGGTAGCCGTGGCCGAAGTACAGCCGTTACTTACCACATAGGCACTGTAAGTGCCACTGTTAATGGCAGCTGCCGAAGGTATGGACGGATTTTGCAGGGTAGAGCTGAATGCATTTGGCCCGCTCCAGTTTATGCCTGCCGGAGCATTGGATGTAAGGTTGAGCGTTTGCCCGGCACAAACAGGTGCTGCACCCAGTACAGGCGTTGCCGGTGTAGTGTTTATAACTACGTTTACTGTAGTGCTGGCCGAAGTACAGCCGGCTGCAACCGTATATAACGAGTAGGTGCCTGCTGCTGCTGCTGTTACTGAAGTAACAGAAGGGTTTTGCAGAACGGAACTGAATCCGTTTGGCCCGCTCCAGTTATTGCCTGCCGCCGAATTGGATGTAAGATTAAGCGTTTGGCCCGTACATAGGGGACTATTGCTGCCCGCAACCGGTGTGGCAGGCAGTGGCGTTACGGTAACATTTATACTTACCGTACCCGAGGTACAGCCCGAGGCAACGGTATACAGGGAATATGTGCCTGCTGCAGCCGTGGTGGCAGCAGGGATAGAAGGGTTTTGTAAGGTGGATGTAAAGCCGTTGGGGCCGCTCCAGTTATTACCGCTGGCTGCTGTAGATGTTAGGTTAAGGGCCTGCCCGGCGCATATGGGACTGTTGCTGGCAGCTACCGGGTTTACCGGGAGCGGGTTTACCACTACGTTAATGGTGGCGGTGGCCGAAGTACAGCCGCTGGCAGCAGTGTAGGCCGAATAGGTGCCCGAGGCCGCCGTGGTGGCCGAAGGAATGGACGGGTTTTGTGTAGTAGATGTAAATCCGTTTGGTCCGCTCCAGTTTATACCAGCCCCCACAGTAGATGTAAGGTTCAGGGTTTGCCCGGCGCATATGGGACTGTTGCTGCCTAATACCGGTACCGGAGGAATAGGGTTTACCGTAACGTTAACGGTAGCTGTGGCCGAAGTACAGCCGCTGGCAGCAGTATAGGCCGAATAGGTGCCCGTGGCCGCTGTGGTGGCCGAAGGAATGGACGGATTCTGTGTAGTAGATGTAAATCCGTTGGGTCCGCTCCAGTTTATGCCAGCCCCCACAGTAGATGTAAGGTTCAGGGTTTGCCCGGCGCATATGGGACTGTTGCTGCCCAGTACGGGTGTGGCCGGTGTGGTGTTTACCACTACGTTAACGGTAGCTGTGGCCGAAGTACAGCCCACACTTACCGCATATACCGAATAGGTGCCGCCATTGGCCGCTGCGGCAGGGTTTATAACCGGATTCTGCAGAGTAGAGCTGAATGCGTTGGGCCCGCTCCATACCACACCTGCCACATTAGAGCTGAGATTTAATGCCTGCCCTGTACATACCGGGCTGTTGCTGCCGGCTACCGGAACGGCCGGAACAGGATTTACCACAACATTTATGCTGGCCACAACAGAAGTACAGCCACCAGATACCACATAGGCCGAATAAGTGCCGGAATTTAAGGCTGTGGCCGGGGCAATTACCGGATTTTGCAGGGAGCTTGCAAAGCTGTTGGGTCCGGTCCAGTAAAGGTTAGTACCTGTGTTGGATGTAAGATTGAGCGTTTGTCCGGCACACACGGGACTGTTGCTGGCAATAACAGGAGCAGCAGGTGCGGGTGTTACGTTTACGGTAACGTTCTGGGTTACCGTTTGCGAACAGGCATCGGTAACAGAAAGGGTATAGGTAGTTGTGGTGGCAGGGCTTACGTTTACGCTTGCGCCGCTGAGCCCGCCGGGGTTCCAGGTATAGGTATAGGGGCCAATGCCATAGTTGCCGCTGCCGTTAAGGGTAGCGCTGGTACCCTGGCATATGGTGGTGCTGGCTGCACCGTTGGCAGTAACGGAAGCTACTTCTACCGTGCGGCCTACCAGCGTCATGGTCCAGGGCGAGGCCGCAGAAATACAGCTGTTGTTGCAACCTGTACCAACACTCCAGCACCGGTAAAAACGCATTTCGAAAGGGACACTCTGCGGAGTGCAGCTTGCTGCAGGCATACAGCCACCCAGGTGATTGTAAACCGATATGTTACTTCCTGTACAGGTGCCGGAACCGGCAGCATTACAGAACCAGTAGAAACCGGCAGCATTGGGACTGTTACAGGCACCTGAATGAATGGTTATGGCACCGTCGCTCATGTAGCACAGGAAACCGCTTGCCTGGTAGTTAAAGCTCCATAGTATATCTACAATACCAGCATTTGCCGGTGAGGGTACATTGAGGTAATACGAGCAGTACGACGAAAAACAGGTAAGCGAATAACGCGACCCGATAATGGAAGCCTGGGCCAGGGTATTACTGGAGTTTACCAGCGGATCGATGGTATAGGGATATACAAGATGCTGCGCCTTTATATCGTCGAGCGGTACCAGTATATCCAGCACCGAACCCTGTATGCGGTAGTCAAAGGGCTGAAAGCCGTTGTTGCGGTCGGAGTTGTCGTATCCGATACACTCCGAAACAGAAAATTCTTCCTGTTGCTGGGCGTTGCTAATGCTTATTTCGGACCCGTTGTGCTGCATCTGCCAGCCCGCCGGTAACTGGGTATGATCGCGTATGATAAGTTTGCCTCCATCCTGCTGCGGACGCTGTGCCAGTATAAAATTGGTTTTGATGTTTCCCAGGCCTGTGTGTATTTCCATATCGATACCCGGCCACAGGTTTTTTATCATAGCACCGTCTTCACCGGCTGTGTAATCGGAGTAACTGGCCATACCAAGGCTCTGGGTATGCCCGTCTTTTTCCCAGAGCAGTTCCAGGTTGCGGTTAAAAATAAAGCTGCCCTCGGGGTTATGCAGTTGTGTATAGCCCTGCAAAAGATCGAGTGTAACAGGTATGTGCTGGTCGCCGGCATGGTACCTGCCATTGCCTGCCGGTTTCAGGCGACCGTCGATGCTTATCCAGCGGTTATTGCGCTGCATGTGCAGGGGGGTGTACCCGGCCTGGGAATAAATTTTACCCTCTTCACTGCCCGTACCGTAAAATACCCTTGAGCTTTCGGTCCGCTGTGCAATATCTTCGCGGCAGCTGGTACAGGGAGCATTATAAGGCAGCTTATCTTTTTCGGGATGCTCAGCCTCATTTACAGCCACCGGGTCTTTGGCGCTAAAGGTATGGTAGTTGTAGGGAATAACCTTCATGCCTTTTTCCTGGTTCTGGGCATAGCCGGCCAGAACGGAAAAAAGAACCATGATTAAGGTTAGTGGTAATGCAGGAGTGTTAGTCAGGCGGGGCATCTTTACGTTAGTGTTTCCCCAAAATTAAAAAAACATCCGAGATCTTGTTAACATATTTTAATAAAATCGACAGATGGTAAAAAAAAGCTGCCGGGTAACAGCAGCTTTTCGGGTGACGGGGACCTGTAATATGTTCAGTAAATAAGCGTTATCTTGCTCATATCAGACGCACTACCTTAAACGACCCGTTGCTCAGGCTTATGGTATCGGTATCGGTAAAACCATTAACAAACAGCATGTTAAAGTTGCCGTCGTATACCTGCATACCGCCTGTGCTGCTGCGTTGTATCGAAAGGCTGCCGGCGCGGTCTGTATATACCCCGTTAGTGTAATAGAACTGGAATCCCAGCGTATTGCCGCTACCCGAGCTGAATACCGTATCCTGTGCCAGGAAATAGCGCATGCCCATCAGGCAGTAAGTAGAGTCTGAGCTGCGTGTAGCCGAAACCGTGAGTTTGGTTCCGCTGCCGAAAGTTGCTACGGCCGCGCCTATATCGTTGTCGCTGTTTACTTCCCAGAGTGTGCCGTTTACCTGCATCCGGAAGTATTCATCCACACCCGGACTGTCGTCGTTGGGGTCTTTGGGCGGGTTATCGTCTTTATTGCAGGCAAATAAAGTGGCTGTAAGGAACAGTAATGCCGAAATGTAACGGAAACGTTTCATATAGTTGTTTTTGTTTATCCGGCACAAATTTCGGCCGGTACTCCGGCATTACCTACATAGATGTTTGTAATTTGTATATATTTTTATGATTATATTTTAATTATATTTAAGCGTATGTTGATTATTTAGAATATTTTATGTATATTTAAAATATATATGTTTATTGCAGAAATGATACAGGCCCTGCAGGAAGAGGAGGCATACGCATTTAGCCGGGAGCTGAATACCGGAACCAATGCCCGGCGTTTGTTCCGGTACCTGCGCAAATATGGCGGCGGCAGCAGGGACGAGCTATACAGCCGGGTGTTTAAACGCAGTTATAATGCTGCTGATGACCATATCCTGCGCAATGAGGCAAGCCTGCTTAAACAGCGGTTATGTAGTTTTATACTGCATCGTACTCAGGCAGATATAGCTGTTACACATACTTGTTATGCCGATTATGTGCTGGCTGGCTGGTGCCTGGGGCGGCAGCTTACAGAGGGGGCCGAAAAATATGCGGAAAAAGCCCGGGAAAAAGCCCTGCATGCCGAGGCCTGGGAAGCTTTGCTGCGTATAAACCGGCTTTTGTTCCGGATAGCGCAGTTTGGTAAAAGCAGTTATGAAAAAAAAACAGCCCGTCTGCTGGCATTGCGGGCTGCGCACGAAAAATACCTTCACAAGCTGCATGCGGCAGAAATGAGCTATGCCGATTTTACCGGTGCGGCGGCGGCTAAGCTGCAGCGTAACCTGCGAAAGGATGCAGAGCCTTTTGTATACCACAATATTGCCGGGGAGCCGGGTTCTGTAGCAGAAAGATATTACAGGTACAGGGCAGAAGCCTGCCTGAGCGAGGGTGCCGGAGCATTAACTTTTTTGCAGGAGGCAGAGCAGTTGCTGGAGCTCCCTTCCTGTATACCCGATGAAGCCTGGGAGCGTATGGCATTACATGCCGCCATGGCAATGGAGCAGGTGTTTGCCGGCCGTATTTCCGATTCACTGCATACCTTCGAAAACCTGCTGCAGCATCCGGCTTTTGTAAGCTATAGCGGGCGAAACCTGGTATTATTCAATTATGTATCTACCCTGCTTAAAGTGGCCCGGTACGAAGATGCCCTGCGTATAACAGCCTTGCTCGAGGCCGAAAAACAGGAGCCGGTACTTGCCGAACGCCTGTATGCCCTTAAGTGCTATGCCCTGGTGTTCATGGGCGATGCACAGCGTTTAAAAGAGGCACTGCCGGCCGATATAAACGGCTACGACCTTTCTATACGTATTTATTACCGGCTGCTGTATACCATTGTTTTTTTGCTGCGGGGCGATGGCGAAGCGGCCGAGCGCGAACTGCTGAATCTGCAGCAGGTAAAAGGCCTGCGGCTTACCGTATATGCACCGGTAGTAAAGCTGTTCCTGGATTATATAGATGCGTTTGTGTATAACATTCCCGGTGCGGGCAGCGAACCGGAGGCCACTTTCAGCAAACAGCATCCCGAGCTGCTGCAAACCTTACCGGTACGCTGGCTGCTGAGCCGTATAGGAGGTGCGGGCAAGAAATAAAGCGTACTTTCAATTTTTAGAAAATGGGGTGCTGTAATAATTCAACTATGTATTCCTTCTTAAGGATAGCAAAATTTGTATATATAGGTTAAGTACTCTTTTGCCTTTTGGGCCTCTGTATTTTGTACTTTGTAAGTTTTATACCGGGCATTTCTGGATTTATCATCAAGCCATTTGTACCTTGCTCCAACTTCTGGATTTGTAAAAGAGAAAACCAATCTTTCACGAGCTGCATGACGCCCTTCCATTTTATAAACAGTTTTGACCTCGGAAATATGTTCGCAGGTAGTGTCGTTTATTTTCTGTGGTAATATATGGTCTTCCACAAAATGGATTGCTGAGTAGAAAGCCGTAGTTATTACCCAGTCAAAATATGTATTGCCCCTGAGTAATTCATCGCTCAGGGTTTTGTTGCGTTCTCCAAAAGTCTTTTTATTCACCATACATGGGTTCAGAATAATCAAAACCATCTTTTGATAACAGTTCTTCATCTAAACCTTCAGTATCGATTAGACTTAAATCCAAAGTACTCTGAAATAAGGAATGGAAAGAGCACTGGACTTCATGAATTTTTGGATAGGCAAATTCAACAAATTCGTCATCTAACAGTAAATCACTTTTTACGGAAATAATTACTTTCGGACTTTTATGGAAAACTTTTATGTAAATTTTTTCCACTTGATAGTTCTTTTCAGCCAAATGACTTACAGTAGCTTTTGCTGACAAGTATACCTGATTGGCCCTTTCAAAAAACTGCTCCCTGGCTTTTTGCATTATTACATCAATCACATCTTGTTTGGCAGCCTCTTTTCCATCGGTAAAGCCACGCGTATAAGCATCTGCTACTACATTTACGTGGTAGTAAAAGTCATTAATTTTGGATGTCTTTGCATTTTCTGCATGAGTATTAAGGTAATCAATGAACTGAGTCATTGCATAGGGTTTGTCGGTATTAGTACTCATAAATGTGCAAATAGATTTCCGAAATTTACAAAAAAGCAAGAACGATGAGGATATAAAAATACTAAAAAGTTTAAACTTTTAGTACTTGATAACCAAATAAATAGGCTTATTTCAGTACTATTTACCAGCCCAGCAGGTAGGCGAATATAAGCGGTGCAACAATGGTAGCATCGCTTTCTACAATAAACTTGGGTGTATCTATATCCAGCTTGCCCCAGGTAATTTTTTCATTAGGAACGGCACCGGAATAGGAGCCATAGCTGGTGGTACTGTCGGATATCTGGCAGAAATAGCTCCAGAACGGAATGTTTTCCATTTCCATATCCTGGTACAGCATAGGCACCACACATATAGGGAAATCGCCGGCTATACCTCCGCCGATCTGGAAAAAGCCCACGCCTTTGCCTTCACTGTTTTTAACGTACCAGTCAGAAAGCCACATCATGTATTCGATACCGCTTTTCATGGAACTGGCCTTCAGCTGTCCTTTTATGCAGTAGCTGGCAAAAATATTGCCCATGGTACTGTCTTCCCAGCCGGGCACCACAATAGGCAGGTTTTTTTCGGCTGCGGCCAGCATCCAGCTGTTTTTTGGGTCGATTTCGTAGTATTGTTCCAGGTCGCCGCTCAGCAGCATTTTGTACATGTACTCGTGCGGGAAATAGCGTTCGCCGTTTTTTTCGGCAGTGCTCCACACATCCCACAGGTGTTTCTGCAGGCGGCGGAAAGCCTCTTCTTCGGGAATACAGGTATCGGTAACGCGGTTGTAATGGTTTTCCAGCAGATCCCATTCGTCTTTGGGGCTCAGGTCGCGGTAATTGGGCACACGTTTGTAATGGCTGTGTGCTACCAGGTTCATGATGTCTTCTTCCAGGTTGGCTCCCGTACACGAAATAATATGCACTTTATCCTGGCGTATCATCTCGGCCAGCGATTTACCCAGTTCGGCCGTACTCATAGCTCCGGCCAGGGTAATCATCATTTTGCCGTTTTCCAGCAGGTGCGTTTCGTAGCCTTTGGCCGCATCAATCATGGCAGCCGCATTAAAGTGCTTGTAATGTTCCAGCATAAACTGGGTAACGGGACCTTTCATCATGTACAAATTTTAAGGGCACGAAATTACTAAATTTTTGCATCTCCGTGATATACATAAACAGAGCTTTGTGTCAGTTATTTTACAGATATCCGCCTGCAGGTTAAACTTTTTGTATATATCCGTGTTTTGTTTATCATCTAATTAAATGAGCACATTCACAGTATGGTAGCCCAATTATTATTCAGTTTATCGAGCGCAGGTGAAAAAAAAATGATAACATTGCCGCCGGATTTACAATCCGGAAAGCATAAATTAAACAGAATGTATTCAGTAGAAAAGTTAACCGAACTGTACGAACAAAATTTCCCGGCGGAGATATTTACGGGTGAGCCTCAGGGACTTTACGATCCTGTGAAACATATTATGAGCATGGGAGGGAAACGGATACGTCCGTTGCTGTGCCTTATGTCGGCCGATATGTTCGGCGAAAACCCTCTCGATGCCATGCACCCGGCTTTTGGTATTGAGGTGTTTCATAACTTTACACTGGTACACGACGATATTATGGATAATGCCGATATCCGTCGCGGCAAACCGGCCGTACACGCCCTGTATGGTATTAATAAGGGGATACTCAGCGGCGATGTAATGTTTGCATATGCCTATAAGCATGTGGCTATGGTGCCTGCTGCCGTGCTGCCCGATATCTTCGACGTGTTTAATAAAACAGCCATCGAGATATTCGAAGGTCAGCAAAGCGATATGGATTTCGAAACCCGCAGCGATGTACAGGAAAGTGAATACCTGCGCATGATCGAATTTAAAACTTCGGTATTGCTGGGCTGTGCGCTTAAAGCAGGCGCTATTATCGGCGGCGCATCGCATGCCGACCGTGATGCGGCTTATCGTTTTGGTATTAACCTGGGCCTGTCGTTCCAGATTAAAGACGACTTCCTGGATACCTTCGGAGAGGCGGCCAAAGTGGGTAAGCGTATCGGTGGCGATATACTGAATAATAAGAAAACCTACTTGTATATCAAAACGGCCGAAATGGCTTCGGCTGACGATAAGGAAACCCTGCGGGCCATGCTTGGCGAAACGGACGAAGAAAAGAAGATTACCGTGGTAAAAGAGATTATGGAACGCAGCGGTGCGAAAAAGAATACAGAAGAGAAAATAGAAGCCCTGTACCACGAAGCGTTAAAGAACCTGAACGAAATTTCGGTGCCCGAGGCGCGTAAAGCGCCGCTCCGCGAACTGGCAGAACGCATAAATAAACGAGATTACTAACAGGTAAACATATGTATAAATAAAAAAACCGGGTAGCCTTACCCGGTTTTTTTGTGCAGTATGTAAATGGTGTTACCGTGTTATATGCTCACACTAAGCTCTACCGGTATATTGTTGCGGGTGGCGTTAGAGTAGGGACATACCTGGTGAGCAGTTTGTATAAGCTCTTCGGCCACTTCCTGCGTAATGCCCGGTATGTGTGCGTGGAGTTTTACCGCCAGCGAGAAGCCGCCGCTTTCGGTGCTGCCGATGGTTACTTCGGCCTGAACGGTAGTAGTGCCGGTCTTTATTTTTTTAAGGCGTGCCACATGGTTCAGGGCACTGTCGAAACAGGCCGAATAGCCTGCGGCAAATAATTGCTCGGGGTTGGTCTGCCCGCCGGGGCCACCCATTTCGCGGGGGATGCGTACATCCAGATCCAGTATTCCGTCCGACGATTTTACATGGCCTTCGCGGCCTCCGGTAGCCGTTGCTGCGGCTGTGTACAATGGTTTCATGTTATATGTTTTTTAAAGTTATGATACCTTTTTTGCGCTTTTCAGCAGGCGGGCACTTACCTGCATAAACTGCATATAATCTTCGGCCGTAAAACCCATGCAGCGCTGCAGCTGCTCCGGTACGTCCTGTGCCTGGCTGTGCAGGATACGTCCTTTTTCGCTGAGCCGTATCCGTACCACACGCTCGTCTTCTGCCGAACGCTGGCGCTGCAGGTGGCCCGCTTCTTCCATACGCTTAAGAAGGGGTGTAAGCGTACCACTGTCGAGCATCAGTTGTTCGCCCAGCTCTTTCAGCGAAATATTATCCTTTTCCCATAATACCAGCATTACCAGGTATTGCGGATATGTAAGTCCCATTTTTTTAAGTATGGGCTGGTACATGGCCGTAATATGCCTCGATAAGGCGTAGGCCCTGAAGCAAAGCTGATTCGAAAGTGCCAGTGGGTTCATGTTTTGCTTTTTATGTTTTTGACGATACAAATTTATATTGCGCACAATTAAATTGCAAGCAATACAATGTTGTGAAAATGTTAAAGTAGTTTAGCTGCCTGGTTATTAATGTTTTAAAATTTAATCAGGTAAGGTAAATTTCTTGCGGAGCCGGGTTCGGCCGAGTTCGTCGGTATAATTTTCGCGGGTTTCGGTAATTGGAGGCACCATGTGGCGGCCGAGGAAAAAGCTCAGTATACTTACGGCCAGTACCAGTATCAGCTCGGGCAGCAGCAGTATATCGGGGTTGCGTATGCATTCTGCTAACACACGCAGTAAGGACAGCAGGGCCAGTGTACCCACCACACGGTACGTACTGCCCTGCCAGGTAATAAGCCGGTAACAGAACCATACGTTGAGGGCGGGCAGCAGTATAATAAGCAGCAGGGTAAAAACACCGGAATTTTCTATAAACATTTCTACAGCAGCAAGTGCTTTAAGCAGCACGGTAATAACCAGGGCAATTATCAGTATAATGTGCGCGGGCAGGTATTTTTCGCGGGCCCGGGGCGAAGGCACAAAGCGTATAATATCGGCCAGCTCGTCGGCTGTATGGCCGGCTGCAGGTAGTAAGGAATCAAAGGCTTCCTGTTTGCTTTTACCTTCCTGCATCAGTCGCAGCGATTCGCGGCGCAGCTCTTTTTTTGTCATATCCCGGAAATAAGAGAGGCCTAAGATAGAAAAACAAAAAATACCCGTTACAAAAGCGCAACGGGTATGTATGTTTTGGTATATGCTTCGTGTTATTGTTATTCGAAACGCATGTTCAGGTTTTTGGGATAGGTAACACTAAAGCCGAAATCGAGTTTTTTCTGCTCACCGGGTTGCAGTTTCAGTTCCCAGGTCATAAGTCCTTTTTCTTTATCAACAGCCGCTCCGCTCAGTTCTCTGGCCAGCTCTACCTTTATGTCTTTTTCGGCAGAGAGCGGGAAGGGTTCTGTAATTACAATTGTAACGGCCGAACGACCGGTATTGCGAACTTCGGTGCTCCACTGGTAGCTGCCGGTTTTATTGGGGAGTATACCTCCACCGCTGGTCTTTTGCGACACAAGGTTACGCTGTATTTTTATATTGGGGTCTTTACCCATCGAAAACTCGAGGCTGTCTTTCAGATTGTTCAGGCTTATGGCCGTTTTACCGGTATAGGAACCGGCAAAGTAGAGGTTTACTTCGCCTTCGAGCAGGTTCAGTTTTTCCCATTCGGGGATAAATACGCTCAGGTAGGCTTCTTTAGATGCTTTTGGCGAAGCGGTATAGCGGTGTGCCGCCAGTATTTCGCGTTTCATAATCTCCGCAGTGTAAGGACGGCCGTCGCTGGGTATATTCATACGGTCTTTAAGCTGGTATTCCACACTTACGGCGGTGCTGGCCATATTTACATTCGTATGGGTAATGGCACCGCTTTCGCGTACCTTTACGCCATCTGTAATTACCTGCTGTCCCCCTCTCGATCCGCGTAACGTAGTAGCATCGGAATATGCAGACGATTTTTTATCGGAGCTTTTCGACATAATGGTTACCGCTTCCAGCCGGCTTACGGTAGGCTGCAGCTGAATATACATAGCACTGCGGCTTATGGGCATGGTTTGTTTTTCGTAACCTACACCGGAAATGGTAATGCTTTGTGCTCCGGAAGGCAGGGCCAGGCTAAAGCGGCCGTCGAAATCGGTACTGGTTCCGGTACTGCCCTTATCTGTGCTTATATTGGCAAAGGGTACCGGATTGCCGTTCTGGTCTACCACCTGTCCGCTGGCCCGGTTCAGTTCTGCTGTGGGGTTTTGTATGCTGTATTCGAACTGCTGATTGTACTGCGAAATAAACCAGGGCTTAAGCACGGGAGCGCTGGCATTATTGCCGGGGTCGGCCGATGAAACGGTAACCGCAATATTTTTCCAGTCGAAGCCCGAATTTTGATATATATGAGCCACATAACCCAGTTCCATAGGGGCACTGAGCTCGTTTACCCGGAAGTCGTAAGCAGGAAACCAGCCAGCCTCGGAAATAAAGTATTCGATATCGAAACGTGCCAGTCCTGCCTTGTCGGCCATAATGCTTACTTCTATCTCGGAGCTGGGATAAATGTTCTTTGCGGCACTTTCTCTTACCTGGTTGCCAAGTTCTGCAATACGTTTGTCGGCTTTTTTTATTTCGGCTTCCAGGCTCTGTACGCGGGCAAGTATATCGCTGAGGCGCTGGCGGAAGAACTCGGCGGTTAGTCGCAGCTTTTCGGGATCTACGCCGTTTTCCTGCCCTCCGATCGATTTGTTGCTCAAAATCATTTCCTTTTCCTGGGCATATATCGTAAGTTCCTGCTCCCAGGCGGTTTTTTTATCGTTCAGCTTCAGCAGTTCGTCCTGCAGCTCTTTAATTTTTTTGTCCTGTATTTCCAGGTCCAGGTAATTCATACGCTGCGTTACGGAAAGTATGCGGCAGTTATCGGGTTTTATGCGTATGCTTTCGCGCAGCATATTGTACGAAAGCCCCGTAAACAGCAGTACCGAACGGCCCTGTGCCACGGATGCGGATGCGGTGTTACGCAGTGTGGCTCCTTTCAGGAATACGGTTACCTCCTTTAGTTCGGAGTTTACTTTTTGTGGTTCGGCCGCAAAGGCAGGTTGCAGCAGCAGCAGGCAACACAGTATGGAAAATAAATAGCGCATAGTAATGATGTTTTAATGTGGGGGTTTATACAAACGTAGTGTAAATCGGTTCAATGTGCACGTACAAAAAAGGACTCTTGTCGCAGTTGCCTTACCGTATGTATATAAAAATAAGTATAAAATGTATAAAGCCAATGTGAAATTTATACTATGCAGACTGTACTTATAAACAAAGCCTTAGTTGCAGCATGCGGCTGTATAAGCACTGGTATGCATGCGTAATAATATGCTTATTGTATTTATTGCAAAAACCAGGCCGCGAATAGTTTAAGAGGCGGGGCATAATAACGCTCTTGTTTTTTATTTATTGATAATGAGCGTATTATATCTTTTTGAGCGGCTAAGCTTAACAGAAACACCACAGCGGGGAAATATCCGGCCGGAAACGACGGATAAAATTTACAAATCGGTAAGTTTTAGTTTAATTCTATGAGTTTGCAATGGTCTAATTTTGAGGTGTTTCATGAAACGAAATATACTTCAAAAAACACAAAAGTTTACTCAGAATGAAAAAGCAAAACCTGAAATTAAAGTATGTACTGGGCGCATTTTTTGCCCTTACTGCTATGGGCAGCCGTTTGCATGCCCAGCTTATTGAGACAATGGGAACTACGGGTGCCAGCACCGAAACCATTGCAACCCGCGAAGCTAATAATCGTTTCGACATGGTAAGTCTTACCTATTCCGGCACAGCCGATGTGCGAAACACGGTACCTTCTTCCGGTTATACCGGTGCTTCGGGCGGATATAATGTGCTTATACAGGCACAGGAAACCTTCCAGGTGCAGGTAGTGAATGCTGCTTTGTGCGAAAGTGCAGATTCGCTGTTCTTTGGTGTGTTTAAGTCTACAAATGCTTCTACAGGTATCGACTACCTGGTGGTGGAGTACAGTACCGACAATGGTCTGAGCTGGTCGGACATGCCATTTACAGCGTTGCCAACGGGCACAGGTACATCGCGCTGGCACCGCAGAGGCGTTGCCATACCTCCGGCTGCGCAGGTTGCAAACCTTTGGCTGCGCTTCAGAAGTACACTGGTGGGTAATTCCTCGTCGAACCCGCAGTTCCGTATCGACGATCTGAACCTGGCCTGTGGTTCGGATGTGCTCTGCGACAGTGCTACGGCCGAAATTACTGTTAGCGGCCCTACCACATACTGCGAGCTGGATGGTTCTACAAGCCTTACCGTTAGCACCAGTATTACCTCGCCCGTTTACCAGTGGTACGACCAGAACGGCGAAATTGTGGATGCCGACGAAGCTACGTATCTTCCTACCGAATCGGGTTCTTATTATGTGCATGTAAGCAGCGAAAACGGCTGCGATGTAACTTCGGCCTCGGTGTATATCCTGGTTTACCCGGCCCCCTCTTATTGCGTAAGCGACTATGAAGGCTGCGAAGGCGATACCGTAGAGGTATGTGCCAGCCTGCAGGCTGCGGGACTTATCTTTTCTGAATACATCGAAGGCTCGGGGCTTAACAAGTACCTGGGTATCTTTAACGGTACCTGCCTGCCTGTAGACCTGTCTGAGTACGAAATTCGCCTGTACCATAACGGTGCTCTGCCGAGTGGTATTCCTACCTACGTAATTCCGCTGAACGGTACCCTGAATGTGGGTGATGAATTTGTAATTGCCAACAGCAGTGCTACTGAATGGAGCGGTACTCCGGACCTGCTCACTCCCGATTTCCAGGTAAACGGCGATGATGCCTTTATGCTTATTAATACCACTACCAATGCCGTGGCCGACATATTTGGCTCTATCGGTAACGATCCCGGTTCTTCGTGGAGAGATAACGATCCGCTGAGTCCTACCTTTGGCTGGACTACCGAGAATAAAACCCTGGTGCGCAAGGCCTGTGTATACTCAGGTATTACCGTTAACCCCAACCTGGCCGGTATTGGTGGGTTCCCTACACTGTTTACCGAGTGGGATACCCTGCCGCAGAATACGGTTAGCGGACTGGGAGCGCATACTATTGGTACTCCTTTCGATTTTGAAGTAACTTCCGGTTCTTCGGCCATTGCTTCTGAAACGGGTAACTGTGCCCTGGTTGTGGTAGGCGACGGCGAAACGGTACTGAGCGTAAATGCCACTTTCTGCACATTTAACAGCTGTACTCCGGCCAACAACGAGTTCCTGCTGTTCGATACCTGCGGAACCGAAGCTGGCCGTATGGCTGCTGCATCGCAGGCCGTTGTGCGTAAATACCAGTCGCAGGTATATCCCAATCCTGCCGTGGATAACGTAACCCTGGCCTTTACTACCGAAAAGGCAGGTAACGTAAATGTACAGATCGTGGATGTATACGGTAATGTAACTTCGGTGATCCGCAATCAGCAAATGGCTGCCGGAGCTTACAGCATTAATGTTTCGCTCAGCAACCTGGCCCCGGGTGCATATATGTTCCGTATAAGCACCGTAAACGGACAGGAAACACTGCGTGTAATTAAAACATCAGAGCGCTAAGCGCCCCAACCGTATCCTTAATTTTTTCAAGAGGGGGTATGTCTGTTAAAGGCATATCCCCTTTTTTAGCAGATGTGTATACAAAACTTGCCTGTGAAACACTATTTATGTATCTTTTGGCTATGAATGGAACGGAGAAGAAGAGTATTTCGGGTTTGTACAGGCTGGCAGCCTTTACGATAGGTGCCACGGGCATTATCCTGTTTTTAATCTATGCACAGTCGCTGCTGATGCCTATTGTAATAAGTGCCTACCTGGCCATGTTGTTGTTTCCGCTGGTTTCCTTCCTGGAGCGGCATAAAATTCCGCGCATTATAGCCATTGTACTGGCTATTTTACTCTCGGTTGCGGTAATGACCGGGGTTGGCTGGTTCTTTACAGAGCAGATACGTGGCTTTGCCAGCGATCTTTCCGATATTCAGGTGCGCTTCGAGCAGCTTTCGCAACAGCTTTCGGCATGGGTCCGCAATAACCTGGGCGTACAGGACGCGCTCGAGTTTAACGACCTGGATAAAAAGGCTTTTGCTTACCTGCAGCAGAATGCCAGTACCATATCGGGTATGGCATTTAATACATTAGGTAACCTGAGTATTATGATACTTATACCGGTGTATCTTTTTATGTTTCTGCTCTACCGCGATCATTTCACGCAGTTTTGCATACGCCTGTTTAAAGAGCAGAAAGCTACAAGGGTGGTAGAGGTGGTAAGCGACCTGCGCCGGGTTATACAGCAGTACATAAGCGGTGTGCTTAAGGTAATGCTTATACTGGCTGTAATGAATGCCATTGCCTTTTATGCCCTGGGTATAAAACATGCGTTATTTTTTGCCGTATTTGCAGCCATACTTAATATAATTCCCTATGTGGGGCCGCTTATCGGGTCCATTGTACCCATTACTTATGCGCTGCTTACCAAAGATAGTTTATGGTACCCCGTAGGCGTGCTTATTGCCATGAATGTAATACAAACCATAGAAGGTAATTTCCTCACCCCTAAAATTGTAGGCTCGAACGTAAGTCTTAATCCTATTACCTCGCTGCTGGCACTGCTTATTGGCGGGGCATTGTGGGGTGTGGTGGGTATGATTTTGTTTATACCGGCCACAGCCATTCTAAAAAAGCTGCTGGAACTTTCGCCGGCTACCGAAGTGTATGGCTTTCTGCTGGGCGAGGAAGATCCGGAGCTGCGGCGGCGGAATAACATACTGCTGCGCTGGATGCGCCGTTCCAGGGTACGTGCAGAAGAAGAAAATAAAGAGAACGAAGCATAAAAAAGGGCATGCGCCGCTGCCCTTCCTTTTGCTGAAAAGTGTTTAGCCTCCTATGTGTATACCCAGCAGGTGGTAAAACTCGCGTAGTATGGCCGGGTGTCCGGGCCAGGCGGGCGAGGTGGTAAGATTGCCGTCGGTAATGGCTTCGCTTACGCCAATTTCGCGGTATGTGCCTCCGGCCAGCGTAATTTCCGGGCCTACGGCAGGGTAGGCCGTTAAGGTGCGGCCTTTTACCACACCGGCAGCTGTAAGTATCTGTATACCGTGGCAAATGGCAGCAACCGGTTTGCCGGCTTCGAAAAAATGGCGCGTATACTCAAGCACCTTGTTATTAAGCCGTATGTATTCAGGGGCGCGTCCGCCGCATACATACAAGCCGTCGTATTCGGCCGGGTTTACATCGGCAAAGGAATAATTGAGCGCAAAATTATGCCCGCGCAGTTCGGCATAGGTCTGGAACCCTATAAAATCATGAATGGCTGTAGCCACCGTTTCGCCCGCTTTCTTATCCGGACATACGGCGTGTACTTCCAGTCCTACCGAAAGCAGTGCCTGGAATGGTACCATTACCTCATAGTCCTCCACAAAATCGCCGCAGAGCATTAATATTTTCTTTGCCATAGCTGTAGTGTTTTTATACTATAAATATACGGAATATACCTCATTGCCGCGAGAATATGCCGCGTAAAAACTGTATCTTCTATTTGCACAGTCTATTATCCTACTTGTTTGGTGGGATAATAAAAACCTTTATCTTTGCTGCCGGATAGTAGAAATGGGGAAAAAAGATTCCCACACAGCGATTTTAAAGATGAAACAACTGGAACAACTGGAGCGTATTTTTACAGAATACCCTGTTGAAGAAGCTCTGCAGAAGGTAGCGGCACTGTTTCCTGGCCGGGTAAAATTCTCCACTTCGCTGGGGCAGGAAGACCAGGTGCTTACCGATATAATTGGCCGTAATAAAATAGATATAAGCATATTTACCATAGATACGGGCCGCCTGTTTAACGAGGCATACAGTACGCTCGATCTTACCCAGGCCAAATACGGGCTGGCGGTAGATGTATATTTCCCCGATACCCGGGCTGTGCAGGATATGGTGCGCACAAAGGGAATAAACCTGTTTTACGAATCGGTAGATAACCGTAAAGAGTGCTGCCACGTACGCAAGGTAGAACCGCTGAACCGCGCCCTGCAGGGTGCAGAGGTGTGGATTACCGGTTTGCGCGGCGGGCAAACGGAACACCGCAGCGCATTACCTGTGGTAGAATGGCTTCCCGGCAAAAAGATGTACAAGATAAACCCCCTGCTAAACTGGAGCTACAACGATATAAGCACACACCTGCAGCGTTATTCGGTACCCTATAACCCGCTGCACGATAAAGGATTTATAAGTATAGGCTGTGCTCCCTGCACCCGTGCTGTAAGCGAGGGCGAAGACCCCCGTGCTGGCCGCTGGTGGTGGGAGCTTTCGCATAAAGAATGTGGCCTTCACCTGGTAAAATAAATATATGAGCACTGCATCACAATCAACATTTCCGCGTGCCCTGGAGCACGAGGCTATTTATATAATACGCGAAGTGGCGGCCCAGTTCGAGAATCCGGCCCTGCTCTTTTCGGGCGGTAAAGATTCTATTGTGCTGGTAGACCTGGCCCGTAAGGCCTTTTACCCGGCTAAGGTGCCTTTTCCTATGCTGCATATCGATACGGGACATAATTTCCCGGAAACCATCGAATTTCGCGACCGCCTGGCTGCCGAAACCGGTATACAGCTGCTGGTACGTTATGTGCAGGACAGCATCGATGCCGGTCGTGTACAGGAAGAAACGGGTAAATATGCCAGCCGCAATATGCTGCAGACCACCACACTGCTCGACGCCATTGCCGAGCTGAAGTTCGATGCCTGCATAGGCGGAGCACGCCGCGACGAAGAAAAAGCACGGGCTAAAGAGCGTATCTTTTCTGTACGCGACGACTTTGGACAGTGGGACGCCAAAAAACAACGCCCCGAACTATTCGACATGCTCAACGGTAAAATACATATGGGCGAAAATGTACGTGTTTTCCCCATTTCGAACTGGACCGAGCTGGACGTATGGAACTACATCCGCGAAGAGAACCTGGCTCTGCCATCGATCTATTTTGCGCACAAACGAAATATTATAGAGCGCGACGGGCTGTACTGGCCCGCTTCGCCTTTCCTGAACACCAGTGCCGACGAAGTGCCGTTCGAAGTCACGGTGCGTTTCCGTACGGTGGGCGATATGACCTGCACGGCCGCCGTATTGTCGGAAGCTGATACGCTCGAAGGGGTAATTGCCGAGATACGTTCGGCTATTATTTCGGAACGGGGTGCCCGTATCGACGATAAACGCTCCGAAGCAGCTATGGAAAAGCGCAAACAGGTAGGATATTTTTAATGCCTGATGGAGCTTAAGACCAAGGCAGGGAAAATACAGCAGCCTCATTCTGCGCCGCAGAAAAGCTCGCCCGAGATGCCCGAAAGCAGTACCCGGCGACTGGTGCGTATGGTGGTTATAGCTTTTGTGGCGGTGCTGGCCGGTTACCTGGCAGGGCAGGTGTTTCCGCTTGCTCCCGGTTCCGACCTGTGGGCAGAGCTAAAGCCTTACCTGAATCAGGATCTGCTGCTGTTTATACTGGCCGGCTTCCTGGCACAAATGGTAGACGGTATGCTGGGTATGGGCTATGGCGTTACTTCGGCCACCTGTCTTATGTCGTTCGGTGTAAACCCGGTTGCCATAAGCTCGGCCATACATACCTCCGAAATATTTACTTCGGCCGTTTCGGGTTACAGTCATTACCGCTTTGGCAATGTAAATAAAAAGCTGTTCCGCCACCTGGTTATTCCGGGCGTTATCGGTGCCGTTTGTGGCGCCCTTATGCTGGTGTTTCTCGACGAAAAATACGGGAAATGGCTTATGCCTGCCGTGGCAGCCTACGCTCTTATACTGGGTTTGCGTATCCTGTTTAAGGCTTTCCGGCAGCCGCAGGGCAACCGCAAAGTACGCCGCGTGGGTATACTGGCCTGGTTTGGCGGGTTTATGGACTCGTTTGGCGGGGGAGGCTGGGGCCCTATTGTTACAAGTACCCTTATTGCCAAAGGACGCTCGCCCAGGTATACCGTAGGTACGGTAAGCCTTACCGAATTTTTTATTACACTCTCCAGCGCCTTTACCTTTTTTATAAGCGCAGGCCTGGGTAACTGGAATGTAATTGCCGGACTGCTGCTCGGCGGTACCCTGGCAGCACCACTGGCGGCACGCCTGGCCGGTAAACTTCCGCAACGAACAATGATGATAGCCGTAGGCATTATGATTATTATTTGGTGCATACGCATGATTATAAAAAGCATATAACAATATGGACGTACTTAAAATAGCAACCGCAGGCAGTGTAGACGATGGTAAAAGCACACTCATAGGCCGTTTACTGTTCGATACCCGCTCTGTTACCCGCGACCGCCTGGAGGCTGTAGAAGCAGGCAGCCGCCGCAAAGGGCTCGGCTTTACCGATCTTTCGCTGCTTACCGACGGACTTATAGCCGAACGTGAACAGGGAATAACCATCGATGTGGCACATATCTATTTTGCAACACCTACACGTAAATACATTATTGCCGACTCGCCCGGCCATGTAGAGTATACCCGCAATATGATAACCGGAGCTTCGCATTCCGAAGCATTTATCGTACTCATTGATGCACGTAAAGGGGTAATTGAGCAAACCCGCCGCCACCTTTTTATTGCCAGGCTTCTGCGTATAAAAACGGTATTTGTATGTGTTAACAAAATGGATCTTGCTGCTTTTTCGGAAGAAACATTTACAGGGATACAGGCCGATGTGCGTAAACTGGCCGGGCAAATAGGGATGCAGGGTACGCTGCATTTTATACCGGCTGTGGCCAAAGACGGCGATAATATTGCACTGCCTTCGCAGCGTATGCCCTGGTATACAGGCAATACCCTGCTGCAATACCTGGAGGAGCTACCTGTGCAGAAAAGCCTTTCCGGGCTTCCGGCCCGTTTTCCCGTGCAGTTTGTGATACGTCCGCACAGCGATGCACATCACGACTTCAGAGGGTATGCCGGCCGGCTCGAAAGCGGTACCCTGCATAAAGGGCAGCAGGTGCTGGTATTGCCTTCGGGTGGCACGGCGCATATAAAGGCATTGTATGTGGCTGCGGAGGAAACCGGACAGGCAGGAGCAGGGCAGAGTATAAGCCTGGAACTGGATGCCGATCTGGATATAAGCCGCGGCGACATGATCGTTGCTGCCGAAACGCCGCTGCAGCCTGTTTCGGGTATGCAGGCCACCCTGGCCTGGATGGATGGCAAACCGCTGCAGCCCGGAGCCTCTTACCTGCTGCAGCATGGTGTAAACCGTGTAAAAGCAAAGGTAAACAGCATTATAGACCGCGTAAATATAGATACACTACAACCCGAAGAAGCCGTATCTGCTTTCGGACTGAACGATATAGGCCGGGTGCAGATCCGCACGGCAAAACCACTGCTGGCCGATACCTTTGAGCAAAATTCAGCTAACGGCGCTTTTATACTTATCGATGAGTTTACTAATAATACGGTGGCCGTAGGGTTTATAGAACACCTGAACTGATCGGAAGCAGCAGCTTGTGCATGTATGCAGAAAATTGCATATTTGTGCATACCAAAAAAGTAAACGGATTATGAAAAAGCAAACAAAAATCTTCGTTGTGCTAAGCTGCACACTTCTGCTCGCTTTTGCATCGTGTACGCGTAAAGCCCGCTGTCGTTGTATAATAGGAGGGTTTGAGGTTACCACCCCGGAAGCCGAATACGATAATAAGCAGGATTTCCAGAATGCCAAAGAAGCCTGCGAAAACAACGGTTGCGAATTTCTGGTAGGTTAAGAACCTCTGTTTCGTAAAAATATGTACATATGGCAGAGTTCCTTTCTGGGGCTCTGCCTTTTGTTTATCGTATATCTGCCATGCATACAGGAGATTTCCTGCATGTAAATCAGGTTTTTTCCTCTTTTTTAATTGCAATATTTCTGCCAGTTTTGATCTGCCGGACCATATACGGGTCGTTCTGTATATGGTTTGTATGTAAATCCTTAGCCATGTCAAGAAATATTGTAACCCGAAGCGATGTGCAAACCTTTGAGACCCGGGCTGCACAAAGCGGAGATGCTGTTCCGCAGGAAGATAAGTATACCGATAAGCTCATAAAGCTTATCCCTGCCGAAATTGTAAGTGTGTACCTGGCGGTATATGCGCTCATCAAAAGCTCGGCCTATGCCCAGAGCGACAAACAGTTCCTGCAGTGGTGCGTTTTTCTGGTGGTGCTGGCGCTAACGCCGGTGTACCTTTACCGTCTTGCCGGGGTAACCAAATGGACACAGGTCTTATTCAATACCCTGGCTTTTGTAATATGGGTGTTTTCTTTCGGAGGGCCTGCCGAGGGTTTGTATGTGCATAATTTCCCGCTGCCTTTCCTGGTAGCTGTTTTCCTGCCCGTATATACGCTGTTTATCCCGCTTTTCTACAGGCCCGCAACCGGCGGTGCAACCTGATGCCATAAACCCTCTCAGCCACATTTATTATATCCCTGTCGTTTATTATATCTCTTTAACTTCTGGTATGAACAAACATTATTTACAATCAAAGATGAAATCGTCCGGTACAGCCTACCTGTGCTGGTTTTTTTCTGTGCAATATGCTTATATGGGGCAGTGGGGCTTACAGATACTCTATTGGATTACGGCTGGTGGCTGTGGTATATGGTATATAGCTGACCTTTTTTTGCTGCAAGGCAGAGTAGATAGGCATAATTTACTGATATCTAATCAGATCGCCGATATCGAACGCCGCGAAAAAGTGGAGGAATTCGAGCGGCAGCTGATGATTACGCGCGCTTCTGAAAATAAAGATAACAGAAATGAGTAACCATTATTCTATTCTGAGTTTCAGGTAACCTTCTTTCCGGTCTTTACCATTTCCGGGAATTTTGCCAGATACAGCCTGTACTTTTAAAAGTACGGTATTCCCTTTATGTACAGAATGGTTTGCGATCATACGTAGTCCTTGCGTCCCCGGAACCGGGTATTCGCGCAGCTGGTTGTTATCATCCGCGTACAGACACTTTATCTCATTAGGGCCTTTTGGTTTGGCTTCCGACAGGGCAGAGCGATATGCTCCGAAGAAAACATAAGGTCTGCTTCCGCTGAGAACGATATAAGGTTTGGCATACTCATTGTCTCCCAGGTCTATCTTGGAAAAATAACGTATATTGCCGGTAGTGTGTTCGTATGTATAGAGGGTTGTATAACCTTTGTTTTTTTCCAGGTTCGTAATCCGGTTATACATAATAAGACTTAACTCACTGCTCAGGCTCACTATTCCTACCGGAATAATCCCGTGCCACCATTTCGGATCCTGGCTTATGGTTCCACGGAGCTTTTCTCCTTGCGTATATTGTAACGACAGGATACCAGATTTTTTTGTGTCTTTATCCGGACGATATAAAAGTGTGGTAATAAAGGTTTCGTCGCTTATATATTTGGAATAAAAGCCGTTTATTCTGGCAGCATCCTCCATAGGTACAAGTACCAGTTCTGCCTCAGCGGCATCATATTTTAACTCACAGATAGCCAGCTGTACTTTGGACGAGTTGTCTTTACTATACAGAGAAAGCAACATTCCTAAATCTTTACCGTCGGAAATAGCTGCGGCTAATACATCGGCATGGAGCCCTTCGGGTATTGTTATTTCTCCGCTGATCTCTGTTTCGGAATTGTTTTCCAGGTCGAATAACCTTCCGTATATATTACTGATCTCTATATCTTCGGTTGCTTTTATTTCCAGTCCGTTGCAGGCTATTTTGCCATCAGGGCTGAAATACAGCGGATGATAATATGTTTTTATACGACCATAGAGGTCTTTTACAAGTTCGTATTTATGTATCTGTGCTATAGAAATTCTGCTGGAGTCATGGTAGCTTAACTGCCCCTCTGTAAAGCTTGTTTTTATCATTTGGTCCGGAGATGTGGAATTGTCCCGAAAGGTCCAGTAATGGTCTTCCTGCTTATAAAAACCGTTGATATAGTTTTTATCCTCTCTGTTTTGCCCGGTGTAGGCAGCATGTATTACTTCTCCAAGTTGCACTTTAACAAGCGCTTTTTCAAAATAAATATAAATAGGCGTTATTTTATCTTTCCCCATGGCATAATAAATAGTGCTGTCGCCATCCCACAATGCCTGACCGATGGGTATACTGTACCTGGGAGAGCCGGAATGTGTCATGTTTCTGAGGCTTTCAACAGTTACTGGCTGAGCTCTTATAGTACCTGATAATAATAAGAAAAAGACAGTGATAGAAAAATGTTTATGCATAAATTGTATAAAGTTATAACAGTGAACAACGAGGGTTTAATTTCTCTTCCCCCTGAAAAACTCCTGCAGCAGGCTGCGGCATTCCTCTTCGAGTATACCACCCGTTACCTCTGTTTTGGGATGCAGTACGGGTGCATTAAGGCGTTTGTAACCACCTTTGGCATCGGCTGCGCCATACACAATATGGCTTATCTGTGCCCATTTAAGTGCGCCGGCACACATTACACAGGGTTCCAGTGTTACGTACAGGGTGCAGTCGTTCAGGTATTTACCGCCCAGGTATTCGGCGGCGGCGGTAATGGCCTGCATTTCGGCATGGGCCGTAACGTCGTTCAGGGTTTCGGTAAGGTTATGTCCGCGTGCTATAATGCGGTTGTGCGACACAATTACGCAGCCTATAGGCACTTCGTCGCGTTCGCCGGCTTTATGTGCCTCGCGCAGCGCTTCGCGCATGTAACGTTCGTGAGTGTTTTCGGTTTGCATGTTACAGGTATCTTTCGCGCAGTATGTTTATATGATGCAGCTGATGTCCGGCCGTACATATACCTATGAAGCCTACCGACATTTCGTAACCGTTGGCCAGGCCTTTCTTAAGCAGGTCGTTTTCGTCCATCTGCCCAAACAGGTCCAGTGTGCTTTGGCGTATGGTACGGAAACGGCGTATCACTTCGCTCAGGGGCACAGCAGCAGGGTTATGCTGTTCGGCCCAGGCATTTTCGTCGAAGCCTGGCAGTGCTACACCCGGTTCTCGCGAAATATGCAATGCCCTGTACTGGAATACCCGTTCGGCATCGCTCAGGTGGGTAATAAGCTGGGCTACCGACCATTTTCCTTCGGCATAGCGGAACGCCGCTTTTTCTTCGGGTATGTCCTGCAGAAATTTCCAGAGCTCTTCACTTTCTAATACATCCATAAAAGAGTTGTTGCCCAGCAGGTTAATGTAGTTCTGGTAAAAGGCGGGTACACTTGTTCCATAAGTCATAATTCGAGCTGTTTTCCTGCAAATTTGCATAAAAAATGTAGGTTTGCCGAATGGATACGCTCATTAGCCAGCTGGCCAGCCTTACAGGACTTGCCCCGCAACATATACAAAACACGCTTTCGCTACTTGCCGAAGGCGCTACAATACCTTTTATTGCCCGCTACCGTAAGGAAGCTACCGGCAATATGGACGAGGTACAGATCGATAGGGTAAAGAAAGAGGCTGCCCGTTTCGAGGAACTGGTAAAACGTAAAGAGGCAGTGTTACGCTCGCTGAAAGAGCAGGAAAAACTAACCCCGCAGCTCGAAAAGGCAGTGCAGGAAGCCTCTACCCTTGCCGTGCTGGAAGACCTGTACCTGCCTTACCGCCCCAAAAAGAAGACCAAAGCCCAGCAGGCCATCGAAAATGGCTTGTTACCCCTGGCCCGGCGTGTATGGAAACAAGGTAACGATACTCCCGAAACCCTGGCAGAGCAGTATACCGGCGATGTATATAAAAGTGCTGCCGATGTAAAAGATGCTGTGCTGGAAATTATGGCCGAATGGGTGTCGGAAGACATACCTGTGCGCGAATATCTGCGCGATGTGTTTGTGCGGCACGGGGTGCTTTCGGCATCTAAAAAACGGGGTACTCGCGAAGGGGAAGATGTATACCGCGATTATTTCGAGTATGCCGAACGCTGGCAGAAAATTCCTTCGCATCGTTTTATGGCCTGTATGCGCGGAGCCGCAGAAGGTCACCTGAACATAAGTGTACAGGTAGATACCGAACGCAGCATGCAGTTTGTAACCCGTAAATTTGTAAGGGGTCGCGGAGGTTGTGCCGGCTGGGTAGAAGAGGCCTGTGCCCTGGCTTTTGAAAAACATCTGCAACCTCATTTCGAAAAAGAATGCCTTGAAATGGCCCGCGAAAAGGCTGATGAAGAAGCGATAAAAGTGTTTGGAAACAACCTGAAGCAATTGCTGCTGGCAGCCCCGCTGGGCCCGAAGCGGATACTGGCTATTGATCCCGGTTTTCGCACAGGTTGTAAAGTGGTATGCCTCGACGAGCAGGGACGGCTGCTGCACAACGAAACCATTTATCCGCATCCGCCTCAGAAAGAGACTGCCCAGGCCGCCAAAAAGATAAAATCGCTTACCGAAGCGTATAAAACCGAAGCCATTGCCATAGGTAACGGAACGGCGGGCCGTGAAACGGAAGATTTTATCCGCCGCATTGTATTTCCGCAGGATACTACACTGCAGGTATTTATGGTAAACGAAGCCGGTGCCAGTATTTATTCGGCTTCGGCCATTGCCCGCGAAGAATTTCCGCAGTACGATGTTACCGTACGCGGCAGCGTATCTATCGGGCGCAGACTTATGGATCCCCTGGCCGAACTGGTAAAGATCGATCCTAAGTCGATCGGTGTAGGGCAGTACCAGCACGATGTAAACCAGACCCGCCTTAAAGATGAGCTTGATGCCATAGTGGTATCCTGCGTAAATGCTGTGGGTGTAAACCTGAATACCGCCAGCAGGTGGCTGTTGTCGTATGTTTCGGGTCTGGGTCCTTCCCTGGCATCTAATATTGTGGAATACCGCGAGAAGAACGGCCCCTTCAGCTCCCGTGCCGAATTGCAGAAAGTACCCCGCCTTGGCCCCAGGGCTTTTGAACAATGTGCAGGCTTTTTACGCATTCCCGGTGCAAAAAATCCGCTGGATAACAGTGCCGTGCATCCGGAGCAGTATAAGCTGGTACAGAAAATGGCCGGCGACCAGCAGGTGCAGGTAGCCGATCTGCTGCAGCACGAAGAGTTGCGAAAGGCTGTGCCTCTGCATAAATATGTTTCAGAAACTGCCGGCGAACTTACGCTTAAAGATATTATGGCCGAACTGGCCAAACCCGCACGCGATCCCCGGGCCCGTATACGCATTATGGAGTTCGACCGCAATGTGCGCAGCATCGAAGATCTGCAGATTGGTATGGAACTTAACGGTATTGTTAGCAACATTACAAATTTCGGGGCCTTTGTAGATATCGGCGTAAAGCAAGACGGGCTGGTACACCTTTCGCAGCTGGCCGATCGTTTTATAAAAGACCCCAACGAGGTTGTACACCTGCAGCAGCAGGTACGCGTTAAGGTTACCGATATAGATGTGGCCCGCCGCCGTATTGCGCTCACGATGAAATTCTGAAAACAATGAGTCCTGCCGAACTTCGCGGGCTTTTTGGCTCGTATCCCGATCTCAGTAAAAAGGCCTCTATGGAAGCCTACATGAAAAACCGCTTTGTATTTGCCGGGTTGCCCAATCCTGTGCGTAAAGCCCTGCAAAAGGAATTTACGGATTACTGGAAGCAACGCAGCGAAGCAGAGGTACGTATAGTGGTTTATGAGCTGTGGCAAATGCCCGAGCGGGAACTGCGCTACACTGCCATAGAACTGCTGTATGCCATCCGCCGGAAATGGACTCAGGAAACGCTGGAGTTTATAGAGTATGCTATTGGTACTGATGCCTGGTGGGATACGGTAGACAGTTTGGCCGGTAAATGTGCCGGAGTATACTTCCAGAGCTTCCCCGGGTTTAAGGCACAAACCCTGGAGCGCTGGATAGCATCGCCCGATTTCTGGTTCAACCGTTCGGCCATACTGCACCAGCTGGCTTACAAAAAGCAAACCGATACCGGATGGCTCGAAAAAAGCATATTGCCACATACGGGTTCGGGCGAGTTTTTTCTGCAGAAAGCCATTGGCTGGGCCCTGCGCCAGTATGCCCGCACCGATGCCCTCTGGGTTACCCGTTTCTGCGACAGGCATACGCTTAAGCCGCTCAGCAGAAGAGAAGCATTAAAGCATTTGTAACGGAAAGGTAATTTGGGCTCTTCGGGGATTTTGGGTACATTAGACCCAAATTTAAGGATTCTGAAATATGAAAACTGTACTGATAACAGGGGCTACGAGTGGAATAGGAAAAGCATGTGCCGAAATACTGGCCGAAAAAGAATACCGCCTTGTTTTGTGCGGTCGCCGTGCCGACAGATTGCAGGAAATTGCCAAAAAACTGAACCGTAAAACCGAGGTTTTTACACTTTGTTTCGACATCAGTAAGCGTCACGAAGTTCAGAACGCATTTTTAAGTCTGCCCGAAAATTACCGCGAGGTAGATATCCTCATCAACAATGCCGGTAATGCACATGGCCTGTCGCTTATACAGGACGGCGACCTCGACGACTGGGAGAGCATGATCGATATAAATGTAAAAGGCCTGTTGTACGTAACCCGCGAAATTCTTCCGGGCATGATCGAGCGCAACCACGGGCATATTATTAACCTGGGCTCTGTGGCCGGCAAAGAGGTATACCCCATGGGAAACATATATTGTGCCAGTAAGTTTGCAGTTGATGCCATTAACAGAGGCCTTCGTATCGATCTTAATGAATACAATATACGTGTGGGTTCGGTAAATCCCGGCCTGGTAGAAACCGAATTTTCGCTGGTACGCTTCAAAGGCGACGAAGAACGCGCCAAAAACGTGTACAAAGGATATAAACCCCTTAAACCCGAAGATGTGGCCGAGATCATAAGCTTTATGATTCATATGCCCGCACATGTTAATATAGCCGACCTTACCGTACTGCCTTCCGCACAGGCAGCTCCGGGTATTCTGCGTAAAAAATAAAGTGCCGATATAAAAATATGAGGAAAATCATACCTGCCATCGCACCTGTTGTGTTGATTTGTACCCTGCTTTCCTGCTCAGGAAAAAAACCGAAAGAAGAAACAAAACAAATGGAAAAAGTGACACAGGACCCGCACTCGTATGCAAGGCCTCAGGAAGCGGTGATACAGCACCTGAATCTGGACCTGAACGTCGATTTTGATAAGCATATCCTGAAAGGATTTGCCGAATATGAGCTGCAGACCGCAGCCGATGCCCGCGAGGTGATTTTTGATATGCGCGGCCTGGTTATTTCCCGCATAACGCTCGACGACGATACGGCCGCAGCCGTTTTCAGCACCGGTATCCCCGACGATATAATGGGTGCTGCCCTTACCGTAAAGCTAAAACCGAGCACACGCAAAGTACGTATTTACTACGAAACACAGCCCGATGCCGCCGCCCTGCAATGGATGGCCCCCGGGCAAACAGCAGGTGGCAGGCATCCCTTTCTGTATACCCAGTCGCAGGCTATTCTCTGCCGCACCTGGATACCTGTACAGGATAGTCCGGGAATACGCTTTACCTACAATGCCACCATACGGGTGCCCAAAGGTCTTATGGCTCTTATGAGCGCCTCCAATCCGCAGCAGGTATCTGCCGACGGGGTATATACCTTTGAGCAGAAACGACCCATACCAGCCTATCTTATGGCCCTTTCTGCCGGTAACCTGCAGTTTCATAAATACGACGATAAAACCGGGGTATATGCCGAGCCCGAAACCATGAAGGCTGCCTCCTACGAATTTACCGACACCTACAAAATGCTGGTAGCTGCCGAAAAATTGTACGGGCCTTACGAATGGGGCCGGTACGATCTGCTGGTGCTGCCGCCCTCGTTCCCTTTCGGTGGTATGGAAAACCCCTGCCTTACCTTTGCTACCCCCACCATTATTGCCGGCGACCGCTCCCTTACCTCGCTGGTAGCCCACGAGCTGGCCCATAGCTGGAGCGGGAACCTGGTAACCAACCGCACCTGGAACGATTTCTGGCTGAACGAAGGGTTTACCGTATATCTCGAGCGCCGTATTATGGAAGAACTTTACGGGCGCTCCTATGCCGACATGCTGGCCGTACTGGGCTATGGCGATCTTACCCAGACCCTGGCCGATATGGAAGCCGATAATAACCTGAAAGATACCCGTCTGAAGCTTGAACTCGAAGACCGTGACCCCGACGATGGCGTAAGCGATATTGCCTACGAAAAAGGGTACCTGCTGCTGCGCAGCCTGGAAGAAGCTGTTGGGCGCGAAAAATTCGACCCCTTTGTTAAAAAATGGTTTGCCGAAAAAGCATTTAAAGGAGCTGACACCGAAGAATTTATCGAATTTTTATACGCCAACCTGTTCCCCAAAGGCTCCGAGGCCGACAAAATGGTAGACCCGCAGCGCTGGATATACGAACCCGGTCTGCCTGCCGGTTTTAAAGTTCCGGTTTCCGTTCGGTTCGAGAAGGTTAAAGAGGCGGCTGCCAAAGCGGCTGCCGGTACGGCTATCCCTGCTGCACAAACCGCAGAATGGACCTCGCACGAATGGGTATACTTCCTGCGTTCTATGCCGGAATCGTTGTCAGCCGCGCGTATGGCTGCACTGGATGCCGAATACCATTTTACAGTTACCGGCAATAACGAAGTACTTTTTGTATGGCTTATGATGGCTGTAGAACACAACTATGCCGATGCCTATCCAGAGCTGGAAAAATTCCTGATGCATGTAGGCCGCCGCAAATTTGTAAAGCCCCTGTACGAGGCCATGATGAAAAACAGTGCTACCACAGAAATGGCAAAGGAAGTGTATGCCAAAGCCCGTGGCGGATACCATGCGGTAACCTGGCAGACCTTGGATAAGATTGTAAAATAACGATTACGTAACACGCGAGTTGTAACTTTGCATAATAAACTATCTGTATGAAAATTCTGGTACCGGTCGATTTTTCTGGAAACAGCCTGCATGCGGCAGAACAGGCCATTCTCTGGGCCGATAAAAACGCTGCTGAGCTTTGCTTCCTGTATGTGTCAAAAGTGCTTTCGCCCACGGGCAGCGTTATGTATGGCGTAGCAGTAAATTCGGAAGAAGAGCACCTGGCTGCCCGCACAGGGGAGCTGGAGAAAGAAGTAGGGGCTGTATTTGCAGCACTGGGTATGCAGCCCGATGTGCAGCGCCATACGTACAAAGCGGTAAACAATGCCGTAAGTTCCACAGGTATTATCGAATTTGCCCGCACATGGCATGCCGATCTTATTGTTATGGGAAACAAGGGCGAGGCCGATCTGGCAAAACGCCTCTTCGGCAGTACCACTACCGCCGTGCTCGACAAAGCCGATATACCGGTTTGTACCATACCCCGGGGAAGCATTAAACCAAACTGGGAAAACATAGCCATTGGCACCGACCTGGTTACCGTAGAAAGTGATATTGCCGTTGCCGCACCTTTCATAAGCCGCCTCTACAATCGTTTCGACCTCGTGTATGTATCGCCGGTATTCCCCGAACGGGTGAGTATGGAGCACTTTTCGCCGGAAAAACTGTGCGAAGCCCTGGGAAAACAGAGCGGACTGGCATTTAACTGGGTAAATATTGTTACAGAAGCCGAAAATGATATTACAGGCGGGCTACAGCGCTATGTAGAAACCCGTAATCCCGATCTGCTGGTAATGTTTTATACCCGCCGCAACTGGTTCGAAAAACTGATTGATGCCAGTTATACCAAAGAAATGCTGCTCAATAACCAGGTAGCCATACTGTCGTTTAAACGGGCTCCTAAGGTAGCTGCTGTTTAATCCGCACCAGTTCGTACATGGCTATGGCCCCGGCGGCTGCTACATTCAGCGAGCCTATTTTCCCGAACATGGGAATACGTACTCTTTTATTGCAGAATTTAAGGTTTTCGGGAGCAATACCGCTCTCTTCCGAGCCTAATACCAGGGCTGCTTTTCCATTGGTCTGCAGCTCAAACAGGCTGTCTTCTGTTTTTTCAGTACAGCCTATAACGTCGAAGCCATTATCGGCAAGGTATTTAAGTGTATTGCGCAGGTGACTGCTGCGAGCAATGCGTATAAGATGCATCGCTCCGGCACTCGATTTTACGGCATCGGCACCTATACGTGCAGCGCCTTTGGCCGGAACAATAACCGCATCAAATCCGGCACATTCTGCCGTACGGCAAAGCGCACCAAAATTACGCACGTCGGTTACGCGGTCCAGTATAAGTATCATAGGGGCGGCTTTTTCGCGCAGCAGTGCATCAATGGTATCTTCTGCCTTAAGCAGTTCTACCGGGCTCATAAAGGCCACAATGCCCTGGTGATTTCCACGTACTGTACGGTCGAGTTTTTCTACCGGTACTTCCTGTACCACCGTTTCCGATTCTTTACATATACGCAGTATTTCGGCTACGTTATAGCCCGAAAGCCCTTTCTTAATAAGTACTTTCTCAGGCTTTTCACCGGCTTTTAACGCTTCCAGTACCGGGTATATTCCGTATAGTGTATCTTTGCTCTCTTGCATCGCTGCAAAAGAACGGGTAAAAACGATGCAAAGCAAAATTTTTTTCAGGTTGTGAATCAGTGATTTGTGAAAAAATATGTTTTTTTTTAGAGATACTGTTTGTCGTTTACAAAAGTGCCCTTATATTTGCAGCCCGAAAACAAAAAACAATGGCCCATTCGTCTAGGGGTTAGGACGCAAGATTTTCATTCTTGAAACAGGGGTTCGATTCCCCTATGGGCTACAAAAATTAAGGGTTAAACCCAGTAAAATATTATGGCAAATCACAAGTCTGCAATAAAAAGAACTCGTTCAAACGCTGCCAAGAGAGCACGTAACCGTTACCAGCATAAAACGACTCGTACGTTTATCAAGCGTTTGAAAAGTGCATCCGCAAAATCGGAAGCAGAACCGCAGTTTGCGAATGTGGTTTCTATGGTGGATAAGCTGGCAAAGCGTAACATCATTCATAAGAACAAAGCCTCTAACATTAAAGGCAAACTGGCAAAATTCGTTGCCGGACTGAATTAAGAAACACGCTTTTTTGAATATATTAGCCTGTCATTTTTTTGACAGGCTTTTTTTTATGCAAGAAATTACCAGTCCTCCTTCTCTTATAAGCAATCTTTATGCCGATGAATGGCCTCGCGAGCGTTTACTTGCCCTGGGCAAAGACGCGCTTAGCAATGCCGAATTGCTGGCCATACTCATAAATAACGGGACACAGGGGGTAAGTGCCCTGGAAATAGCCCGTACCCTGCTTGGCATGGCCGATAACAGTCTTATACGTCTGGCGCGCTTCGATGTAAATACTCTGCGCCAGGTAAAAGGTATAGGTCCTAAAAAGGCAGTAACACTTATTGCAGCTCTTGAGCTGGGTGCCCGGCGGCGCCTGGCGGGGGCGCTGGACAAACCCGAGGTAGATACCAGCGAAAAGGCATATGAGGTAGTGGGGCCCATGCTTGCCGACCTGAACCGAGAGGAATTTGTAGTGCTTTACCTGAACCGGGCCAGCCGGGTTATAGGCATTAACAAACATTCAAAGGGTGGAATTGCCGGTACCATTGTAGATATACGTCTGCTACTGAAGGATGCCCTGCTCTGCGAAGCATCTGGTATGATTGTGGCACATAACCACCCAAGCGGTAGCACAAGCCCAAGTAAAAGCGACATACAGCTTACACGGAAAATAAAAGAAGCGGCGGCTACAATGGAAATTAACCTGCTCGACCATTTAATTGTAACAGCCGACAGTTACACCAGTTTTTCCGACAGAGGATTACTTTGAAGGATTATTGCACTGCTCCGAAGGCTTGGCACCGCAAAGGCTGCAGGCTTCGCCATCCTTGTTCAGAAAAGGGTTCTGGCTGGCACAGGTGCCTGCAAATTTGCCGTCCTTTTTTACAATAAGCTTAATGGCAATACCAGCAAAGCCCAGTAATAACAAAGCAAGGGTTAAACCTAATGTAGCCAAAATTGTAGCATCCATCCTGAACTCTCTTTTAATTATACTAAATTTGATACAAATTTACCACATATTTGTGGGATAAACCTAATTTTTAACATAGGTGCAACAAACAGTAAAAGCAGGCAGAGAGGCACAGATCGATGCACTGAAAAAAGAAACTTTTGATATACTGGTAATAGGCGGAGGCATTACAGGTGCAGGTATAGCACTGGATGCCGCCTCGCGCGGACTGCGGGTGGCCCTGGCCGAAAAAAAAGACTTTGCATCCGGTACCAGCAGCAAAAGCACCAAACTGATACACGGAGGCCTGCGCTATCTGAAGAACCTGGAGTGGAAGCTGGTGCGCGAAACAGGCCACGAGCGCCGTATTGCACATGCCAATGCTCCTCACCTGGTATATCCCGAGCATATGCTGTTGCCGGTGATAAAAGGCGGATCGCTCTCTTACCTTACGGCATCGCTGGCTATCTATGTATACGACCGCCTGGCAGGTGTAGCCCCTGGGCAGCGCCGTAAAATGTTCTCTGCCGCCGAAACCGCCCGGCTCGAGCCTGCTTTCCGTACCGATCATCTGCTGGGTGCTGCGCTGTACCACGAATACCGTACCGACGATGCCCGCCTTACGGTAGAAATTATGAAAACTGCCGCCTCGGCCGGTGCAGTATGCCTTAACTACTGCCGGGCCGAAAAACCGCTTTACCACGACGGACGTATATGCGGTTTTAGTATGCACGACGAAATAGAAAAACAACCGTTTGATGTAAAGGCCCGTGTAGTAATTAATGCTGCCGGTCCCTGGGTGGATGAAATACGTCGTATGGATGCTTCACTGGGCGGAAAGCGCCTGGTGTTATCGAAAGGGATACACATTGTGGTACCTTATGCCAAGCTGCCCGTAAAACAATCGTGCTATATAGATGTACCGGGAGGTAAAGGCCGTATGATATTTGTGATACCGCGGGATGGCTGCACATACCTGGGTACCACCGATACCTTTTACGAAGATGCCGAACATCCCGATATTACCCGGGACGATGTAAACTACCTGCTGCAGGCTGCCAACGCCCATTTTCCTGCATACCAGCTGGCCGAAAGCGATATATGCGGAGCCTGGAGCGGTGTACGTCCCCTTATTTACGAAGAAGGCAAACCGTCTACCGAACTTTCAAGAAAAGATGAGCTCATGTTCTCTGCTTCGGGGCTTATTACCATTGCCGGAGGCAAGCTTACCGGGTATCGCAAAATGGCCGAGCGTGCGGTAGATAAAGCCATACAGGAAGCGCAGCTCAGCGCCGGGCCCTGTATTACCGAAACGCTGCGTTTACGCGGTGCAGGCATCGAAAAAAATCCGGATACATACGCTGCCGTACTTGCCGGTACCTGCGGGCAGATACCACAGCGCAGCGGGCAGGTAAACACCCTGGTACGGCGTTATGGTTCCGAAACCGTACATATTATAAACCAGGCCTACGAGCTGTTCAGTGCAAACCGCCGGCATCCCGATCCGCTTGCCGAAGCCGAACTGCTTTACGGAATGGAGCAGGAATGGGTATGCAAGCCAGCCGATTTTTACGTGCGGCGTACAGGGATGCTCTATTTCCGCCGGACCGAGATACCGCAGCACATGGAACGTTTTACAGACGTATACGCCCGCCATACAGGTTTCAGCGAAGCTCAGAACAGGCTGTTTACCGAAGAATTTGTATCGGAGTACGATACAGCCCTGATTTTCGCTTAATTTGTACCGGGTGAAAATTAATATCCGACATATCTCCTTTATTCTTTTAGTGTTCGTAAGCATTTCGTACGTTTCTTTCCGTGCGCTGAACAAGAGTTACTACACCCCGCAGAGAATTGCAGGCAGAATACAGGAATTATTTTCGCGCCAGGTCGATTTTCAGGAAGTACTGAAAGACCGTATACAGCAGGAGCTGCTGCCCCAGCTCGAGGTTTCCAATTTCGAGCTGAATCGTTACAGCTCCTGGACCGACCTGTATAATTCCAGTAAAACCGGTGTTTTTATCTACAAAAACGGCCGTCTGGTCTTCTGGAATAATTCCGATATAGCAATCGAAACCCGCTATATCTATAATGTATACACCAATCCCATTATTCACAAAAAACGGGGCTGGTATACCAGCAGTGTGTTCGATAAAGACGAATACAAAATTGTATTGCTTACGGCACTGCAAACCGATAAGGCCCTGCCTTCCGAAAGCCCTGCGCTGCGTTTCAGCGAATCGCAGAAGATCCCGCCCGAGGTAGAAATACATCCCATAGGATATAAAAATGCCTATGGCGAGGTATTCCCGCTGCTTAATGAAGAGGGCAGCGAAGTGGCCGCCATTTATATTCCGCTTAGCTTTACATCCGGCGATCTGGGCCTGGAGAATTTTCTGCTGGGCTTTATAGGCTATTGCGTATTCTTTATAGGCTATGCCTTTCAGCCGGTTTTTAAAACACCCCTGCGCCAGGGTTTGTATACGCTTTTCTTCCTTATGATATCGGCAGCATTCCGCTATCTGGATTCGATGTACAATATCTCGGGCAAAAATTATGGTGTAGGGCTTTTCGACTCATCGCTTTATGCCAGCGGTATGGTATTTCCTTCCCTGGGCGACCTTTTTAACTGGGCCCTGGTATACCTGGGCTGGGCCGGGATGTATGCCCTGTACCTGTGGCGTTTCGGACGTAAGAAATACCGTATCTATTTTTCGAGGCACCCCTGGGTATGGGTAGTAGCAGGTACGGTAAGTGCACTTTCTATATTCCCGCTCAGTTATGTGATACACGACCTTATCCAGAACTCCATTATACTGCTCGATATCAATTATCTTACCTCTTTCGACCGGAACAGTATTGCAGCCCTGGGGGTTATTTTCTTTGCTCTTATTGCTTTCTTTCTCATCAGCATATCGTCGATCTATTTTCTGGTGCAGACGAACGGACGTTTTACCTTTTTCCTTATCGGGGCGCTGGCTACAGTAATTACGGTTTGGGTGGTAGGCCGTTTCCCGGTGTACGAAAATATGGTGGTACTTGTTTTTGCGGCCCTGGTAGTAGCTTACACTTATAAAACCTGGGAAGGAAAGATAAACCTGCCCGTTTCGTATCACCCTTTCCTGTATTCCTTTGCCTCTTCGGTACTGCTGGGTATGCTGCTGTTGCATGCTGTTCAGGCCAAAAGAAGCGAGGAAATGAAGTATTATGCTTCTAAAATCCTGTACCAGTACGATCCGGCTGCCGAGTACTTTTTTCAGCAATCGGTACAGTCGTTCGAAAAAGATACCATACTTATCAGTTCCATTTCGCTGGCACAGCAGCCCGATCCCGAACTGGTAGAGAACATACTTGCCGAACATTTCAGAGGGTACTGGCTTAATTACAGTATTACACCGTACCTGTTTTATAACGGTGCAGAAAATAACCTGGACGACAACGGGCATACCAAAGAGGGGCTCGAGCATATTTTTTCGCAGGGGGCTATGTCAGGAACCAGCGGTTTTGTATCGCTTTCGTCCGACTCTGCCCTGGCTACTTATATGGGGCGGATAGAGCTGTACGATTCAAGCGGTACAGGGGCAGGTACCCTGTTCCTGATTTTCGAAGGCCGCAGTTTTATGCGTTCGGTAGGTCTGCCGGAGTTCCTTATTAAAAGGCCTTATCAGCTCGAGATACTCCAGAAGGGATTTCAGTCGGCCCGCTATGTAAACAACCGCCTGGAAGAGCGTACCGAACAATTCCTGTTTCCGCCTGTATTAAAACCGGAGATTATACGGAACGAACTGGCCAGTAATACAAACCGCTTTTATTACCTGCAAAATGGTTCCAATAAAGTAATTATCCTCGATGGTAACCGCTACTTTGTGTCGCTGCTCAACTATGTATCAATGCTTTTTCTTATAAGCGTTGGGTTCGCAGGTATTTTCCAGATCAGTGTAATGGCATTCCGTCCGTCGGCACGGATACTCTCGCTGGGCGGGAAATTCCGTCTTTTTATCCTCACAGCCATTTCGCTGGCCTTTATTGCCATCCTGGCCAACTCGCTTTATTTTACCCGCAATATGCTCAGTACCTTCGATAATAAGGGCCTGCATATGACCAGCGAAAATGTGAAAAAAGAGCTCGATTTCTTTTTTAACAGCCCTTCGTACAGGGTATCGCCCGATTCGGTTCCGCAGATCGAACGTAAGCTCAGAAGGGTATCGGAAGCATTCAGGGTGGATGTAAATTATTTCGACAGTACAGGGGTGCTTATGGCTTCTACACGGCCCGAACTGTATGCAAACCAGCTTCGTAACCAGCTTATGGATCCCAGGGCTTACCAGGCTTTGCGCTACGGTTACCGCAATATGTATAATATGGACGAAGCCATTGGGGATGTGGGTTTTATTTCTTCGTTTTCGCCCGTGGTAAACTCTGCCGGCCGCACGGTGGGTTATTTTCAGGTGCCATATTTTGCACAGAATGCACAACGTGAGGCCGATGTGTCGGAGTCGCTGGGGATTGTGCTGCGCTATTATGCCGTTATTATTTCCATTGTGTTTATTGTGGCGCTTATTGCCACAAACCGTTTTACCCAGCCCCTGCAGGAGCTGAGACGGAAGATAAGCAGCCTGCGCCTGGGCGAGCGTTACGACCCTATCGAATACAGCGGCAGCGATGAAATTGCTTCGCTCGTTAAAGCTTATAACGTAGCCGTGGCCGACCTGGAAAACAGTGCCAACCTGCTGGCCCAGTCCGAACGGGAAAAAGCCTGGCGCGAAATGGCCAAACAGGTGGCTCACGAAATAAAGAACCCGCTTACGCCTATGAAGCTGAATGTGCAGCTGCTCGAACGTTCGTACCTGGATGGCAAGCCCGATTTCCCGGAACGTCTGTCGCAGTTTACCAAGAGTATGCTGGAGCAGATAGATGTAATGGCACGTATTGCATCAGATTTTAGTCATTTTGCAAAATGGTCGAACGAGCGGAACGAAAAATTTGATGCAGGGGTGGTACTTAAATCGGTGGCATCTATTTTCGACGGATATATGCCCAATATACGGGTGCGGGTACAGTTGCCCAAAACGGCTATGTGGGTATATGGCGATAAAGATCACCTGCTCAGAGCCTTTAATAACCTGGTAAAAAATGCCTGCCAGGCCATAGGCGAACAGCCCGACGGTTTTATAGAAATTACGGCCGAACAGTCGGAACGGCAGTGGAAAATATGCATACAGGACAATGGAGCCGGTATACCTGCCGATGTTCGTGAGAACATCTTTAAACCTAATTTTACTACTAAAACTACCGGCAGTGGTCTGGGACTGGCTATGTGTAAAAATATCATAGAACAGTTTGGAGGCCGCATTTATTTCGAAACAACTGATACCGAAGGTACTTCCTTCTTTGTGGAAATACCCTCGGCATGAAAAATAATTCCGAATCCGAAAAAGTAAACTATCTTGTAACAAAAAACCAGTATGGCTCAAACGAAAGTTTCTGCACCGGCCCCCGAACAGGGGCATTCTTCCTCTTCCTCATCGCTGGGCTCAGTGCTTACCATTCTGCTTGGGGCTCTCAGTATTTTACTGTTGTTTGCCGCGGTATTTCTGGGTTGGCAGTACCTGGCCCTGAATAAGGAGCTGGGGCTTAAAGAATCGGCCCTTATCTCTGAAAAAGCTCAGAAAGACAGTCTTGGCGTAGAGCTGAAGAACCTGGAAGATCAGTTTCGCCGGCAGAAAGACTTTCATAACGTGGAAATAAGCGATTACGAAGGACAGATCGCCGACCTTAAAGTACGCCTCAGCTCCAATACCGGCGGCGGGAATACCTCATATCTGAAAAAAGAAATACGCCGTCTTAAGAGCGAACTCGATTCTGCCAATGCCAAACTGGCCGAATGGATGCGTAAGGAGCAGGACTGGAACCTGGCTATGGAAAAGCTAAAACAGCAGCTGCAGGAAAAAGAGGCCAGCAACCGCAAGCTCAGCGACGATAATACCCAGCTGGGCGAAAAGGTAAAAACGGCATCCGTTTTGCAGATATCATCCATACAATGCAAAGCCGTATCGGTGAATAAGAAGGGAAAAGAAAAAAACCAGGCCAGGGCCGTACGTGTAAACCGGCTGGAATGCTGTTTTACCGTGTTTAAAAATCAACTGGCAGGTACAGGCAGCAAAGAAGCCTTCCTGGTTATACGCGACCCTAAGGGCGAGGTACTCAGCGAAGCTTCGAAAGCCACTTTCGAAACCGCAGCCGGTATCGAAAACTATTCTGCTACCGAAACCTTCGATTTCAACGGCAGCAATAAAGAAATATGTATCCCTTTCGATACCGAAAAAGATCTTAAACCCGGCAAATACCTGATGCAGGTATACATCGATAAAAATAAAACCGCCGAAAGCCTCATTCAACTCAAATAATATAAAACACGTATGAAAAACAAGCACCTGTTCATCGCAGGATTCACCGCCATTGCAGCAGCCTTTTCGTCCTGCTCTAAAGAAGAACTGATCGGTACCATGAGCGCAGATGTGGACGGAACACAGTGGACAGCCACTGCGCAGGGAGCCGTTTCGGTTCAGAACCGCTTTGTAATTACAGGCAGTACAGCCTCCTCAAGCATCGTTTTAAGCCCCAACGGCAATGCCGTAGGTACGTATACCACCAATGTATTTTCGGGTAGTGTACAGCCCTTTGTATACACACCCAGCTTTAGCAATGCCCAGGATACCTATGTGGGTTCCGGAGGGTCTATTGTAATACAGAGTGTGGCAGCCAACCGCCTTACGGGTACCTTTGCCGTTACGGCAACCAATACACAAAACAATAGCAAAACCATTTCGGGAAGTTTTAAAAATATACTGGTGAATTAGGCACCGGAATAAACAGTTGTTCATATTTTAAAGCCGCAATCTGCGGCTTTCCTGTTTTATATAAGCATTAGTGCGTACCTTTGCCATATGCAACAGTATCATGATTTAATGAGAACCGTGCTGGAAACCGGCGTTTTTAAAGAAGACCGTACGGGTACCGGCACTTACAGCGTTTTTGGCTATCAGATGCGTTTTAACCTGCAGGACGGCTTTCCGCTGGTTACCACCAAAAAGGTGCACCTGCGTTCTATTATTCATGAGTTGCTGTGGTTCCTGAAAGGAGAAACCAATATACGCTATCTGAAAGAGAACGGGGTAAGTATCTGGGATGAGTGGGCCGATGCAAACGGCGATCTGGGGCCGGTGTACGGCTCGCAGTGGCGCTCCTGGCAAACGGTTTCGGGCGAAAGCATCGACCAGATTGCCAAAGTGGTGCAGCAGATACGGAATAACCCCGACAGCCGCCGTCTTATTGTTACAGCCTGGAACCCGGCCGAGGTAGACCATATGGCCCTGCCTCCCTGCCATGCTTTTTTTCAGTTTTATGTGGCCAATGGCAGGTTAAGCTGCCAGCTGTACCAGCGCAGCGCCGATATTTTTCTGGGGGTGCCTTTTAATATTGCCTCTTATGCTCTGCTTACACAAATGATGGCCCAGGTATGCGGTTTACAGCCGGGCGATTTTGTGCATACCCTGGGCGATGCGCACCTGTATGCAAACCACCTGGATCAGGCCCGCCTGCAGCTGAGCCGCGATCTGCGTCCCCTGCCGCAGATGAAAATAAACCCGGAAGTGAATGATATTTTTGCTTTCCGCTACGAGGATTTCGAATTGTTGAACTATGACCCGCATCCGCATATCAAGGCTGCGGTAGCCGTATAGCCTATGATATCACTTATAGCTGCCATGGCAGAGAACCGGGCAATAGGTATAGCCAACGACCTGCCCTGGAAATTACCTGCCGACCTTAAATGGTTTAAGGCCCAAACCCTGGGTAAGCCAATTATTATGGGGCGTAATACAATGGACAGCATTAAGCGCCGGGCCCTGCCCGGGCGCCGTAATATTTACATTTCGCGCAGCCTGAACGAAGCACCCGAAGGCTTTGAGCATGCGGCATCGCTGCAGCAGGCGCTGGATATGGTAAAAGATACGGAAGAGATTATGATTGTGGGTGGGGCTGATATTTACCGCCAGGCCTTAACCTTTGCTAACCGCTTGTATATTACCCGGGTACATGCACAGGTAGAAGGGGATGCCTTTTTTCCGGAATGGGACACAAGGCAGTGGACATGCAGCTTTTCGGAACTGCACCCGGCCGACGAAAAACACGCCTACGCGTTCACTTTTGAGATTTGGGACCGGAAGGCTTAAGCCAGCACGGTATTCAGTATACTTTCGAACAACTTTTTGCCGTCTTCGTTATTCAGCTCTTTGTGCCATGCTCTTTCGGGATGTGGCATCATACCAAATACATTTCGGCCCTTGCTGGTAATTCCGGCAATATTGCTGAGCGAGCCATTGGGGTTTGCTTCAGGCGTTACCTGGCCGTCTTTATCGCAATAGCGGAAAACCACACGGTCTTCGTCCTGCAGCATTTTCAGCGTATCAGCATCGCAAAAGTAGTTTCCTTCGCCGTGGGCTATCGGAATCTGCAGTACATCGCCTTTGGCTATATTCTGTGTAATAAGAGTGCCGGAGGTTTCGGTACGCAGGTAAACGTTTTTGCAGATAAATTTCTGTGTATTGTTATGCAGCAGGGCACCTTCGAGCAGGCCGGCCTCTGTAATAATCTGGAAGCCGTTACAGATACCCATTACATAACCACCTTTACGGGCAAAGGCCACTACTTCCTGCATAATGGGCGAGAAGCGTGCAATGGCACCCGAACGGAGATAGTCGCCATAGGAAAAGCCTCCCGGGCAAAATACCATATCGCAGCCCTGCAGGTCGTGATCTTTGTGCCAGAGCTGTACCACGGGACGTCCGCCCGTTTTTTCGAGTGCGTAAATCAGGTCCTGGTCACAGTTACTTCCCGGAAAGGTAATTACCCCAAATTTCATGATCGTTTACAGAATTTATAAGGCAAAGGTAATAAAATGTAAAGGAATTAAAGGGCCTGTGGTATCAGGGCGAAAGAAATATCGAAATACCAGTCGGTCTGCAGCCATATGAGTATAAGCAGGTATAATACCAGGCCTATTTTCAGCGGGCGCTGGTCGCGGGTATCGAGCAACAGCTGCGACATAAGCAGAGTGAATGGAATACCAGCCATGGCAAAATGCGAGCCTGCCGGACTTTCGGCAAGTGCAATGCCGGCCAGTACAAACAAGGGTATAATAATGGCAATGGTAAAAAAGCGGCGGCTGATGATCTTAAGCCGGCTGAATGCCCGGAAAGTATGCAGCAGGGCAATATTCACAAGCATAAATATCCATGCGGCATAGCCCCATATGGCCGGCGAAAAGCGAAGTCCGGCAAAGCTTTCCCGGGGGTGTATTACAATAAGTTCGGGGTAGTAATGAAAAGGGAAGGGGAGTGCGGTGTAGGCACATACGATATATAGCAGCGGCAGCAGCCCTCCGATAAGAAAGGCGGTAACATCTTTGTAGTTCAGCGGGCGTATAATGGCACAGGCAATGATATTGAACAGGTGAAACCCTATGGCCGGCAGCCAGAACAGTGAGGCCAGGGTAGTAATAATACCCGAATTAAAGGCGGCGAACATTACTTTTTTGCGCTGGTACATTTCGAGCAGGTTCCACAGGCCCAGCAGCAGCAGGGTTTGTGAGGCCAGTGCGGGCGAAAAGGTATGCAGCGCAGGGTGCCCGGCATAAAACAGTATAAAAAGTATAAAAGGCAGGCCGGTATTTTTTTCGTAGATATTACGTACGCTCAGCAGAGCATCCAGCATAAATGCCTGTCCGGCTATTAGCAGCATAGCCGCTCCGCTCCGCCAGGCTGCCGACCATGAATCGGTATGCAGCAATTGCCAGAACAGCTGGTTGCTGTATTCAATATGTTCCGGCGGCTTCAGAAAATCGGGAATGAACAGCAGAACCAGCAGAACCAGCCCTGTTATATAACCCGTAATTCTATTTTGAAAGATACTGAGCACCTAAAATTGGGTGTTTTGATATTATTTATAATTTTGTCACAAAGAAACAAAACAAACTAATAGATATGAACTGGTTTTTTGAACCCCTTGGTGATTTTTTCCTCTGGTCTTTCAAAGGTCTTACCTGGCTCGGAGAGCATTATTTTAATGTGGTGCTCATCGTTATAGGTTCGCTCATGACCATATGGTGGATGCTGCAGATGGCCCGTCACCCCAAGGAACACTAAACCTGCTTCAGCGGTTAATATACGAAAGACCTGCACCGGCAGTCTTTAATATTCTATAAACTTTTCGGAAAGTGCCTGTATATGCTGCAGGCACTTTTTTTGTGTTTCTTACTGTATAAAAAAACACCTTCCGCTTTTGTGCAGAAGGTGTTTTTACGCAATTGCTGCGGTATTATTTTCAGAACTGTACCTGGTACTGCAGTATAAACTGGCGCGGGGCCTCCATACTCAGAGGGCGCAGCGAGTAGGCCCGGTTCAGGATATTATTGGCAATGAAGCTTACTTTATGTCCCTGGTGTACCTGGTACGAAGCGCGCAGGTCGATTACATAATCGCCCTTACGGTGCCACTGGCGCGATTCGTATACACCATTCAGTACATTCAGATCGTCGAAAATGAGGAATATATTATCCACATTGCGCATAAAGCTGTTGTAACGGGCACTAACCCCCACCGAAAGTTTTTTGTAGTTAAACTCTACATCGGCACGTACCAGGTGGCGGAAACGGTATTTCATTTCGTTGGGTCTGGCATTGGCCGTGTCGCTGGTATTGCGGTTTGTAAGGTCGGCTCCTGAATTACTTACGGCGTATACAAAGTCAGGATCGAGCACGGTAGGGTTGCTATAGGTGTAACCTACCAGTACATTCATGCCAAAATCTTTGGTAAACTGTCCGGTACCCATTACAGAGGCATCGATACCCCATACCTGCGAAGGTCCGATGTTTACCGAACGGAAACCAAACCCGAACAGCGGATCGGCAACGGTTCCCCACTGCGCAGCCACAAACTCAATGGTATTCTGGTAGCGCTGGTAAAAACCGGCAACATCGAAATACCCCATAAATTCGCCAACTTTAAAGCCTTGTTTCAGGCCCAGTTCGGCGCTCCACGAACGCTCGGGCAGCAGGTCGGGATTAGGATATACCTGGGCCGGGCCAACGGTGGTTTTTACAAAACGTTCGGCAATGGTAGGGAAGCGGTAACCCTGGCCAAACGAAGTGCGCAGGTAAGTGGCTTTGGCTACGCGGAAGTTGGCACCCAGGCGGAATACCGGTTGTACATTCTGTGTTTTGAACAGCGTATCGAAGGGCTGAGTGGCCTGCGTATTGGAATTTACGAAGGTATACTGGTCTCTTTTGCCGATCTGGAAATACTCCAGGCGGAAACCTCCCGAAATGGTAATGCGGTCGATGAATTTTTTCTCGATCTGCAGGTAAATGGCCGAGTTTAGCGAATAGGTGCCGATTTTATCGGTACGTATACTGTCGAAGCCGCTGGGTATGGCAGGCTGACTGCCGGAAAACAGCTGTGCCTTACCAATGGTATAGGAGGCCATTACACCCGGTGTAATCGAAAAGTCTTTAATCTTGGGAAACACAAGGCGGTACTGGTATTCGCCATAGATGTACTGGCTGCTGTTGCCCTGGTTATTATCGTTATTATTATCGAGGTAGAAATAGCGCAGACGCAGTGCCTGCGAACTACCGTTTTTACTGGTATAGGTAATGTAAGGATCGAGATGGAAGATGGTTTGGAGCGTGCGGGTTGTGGTGCCTGGCATACCACGGTAGAGCGAGTCGCCGCCAAAGCCCTGCCATATAAAGGTAGATCCGCTGGCATTGTACATGATATTACCGTTTAAGCCCCAGGCCAATCCTTCTTTTTTGGGTATACGGTGGCGGAAGTTGAAGTTGATACGTGCACGACGGTCGAACTCGCGGTTTTTCAGGTCGGCCATTTGGCCGGTGGTGTCGCCGGGAACCTTGCCATAACCAATGTAACCGTTTTCGGAATACAGGTTACCGCCTATTACCAGGTCGAACTCTTTTTGTTTACCCAGCTGGCGGGCATGCAAAAAGCTGATACCGGTATTGTAAGGCATGCTTCGGGAGTCGTACCAGCGGTGTTTTTTCTGAATATCGTATATACCTGCAAAGAAGGTTACCTTGGTTTTGGGTTTGGATGTAGGATAGGCCGAACGTACATTTATAACGCCGTTAAGGGCTGCCGAACCGTACAGTACCGATGAGGCTCCCTTTACCACTTCTATCTGTTCCACATTCTCTACAGGTATAAAACCCCAGCTGGGGCGTCCTGCATCGCCCGAAAGCAGTGGCAGATCGTCTACCAGTACCATCACGCGCGAACCGGCACCAAAGCTGTAACCACTGCCGCCGCGGAGCTGGGGCTCGCTGTCTACAATAATAAGACCGGGTGTTTGCTGCAGAGCCTGATCGGCCGAGGTTGCATTTTTGTTTTCAATAATGTTGGGGCGTATAATGTCCAGGGAAACCGTAAGATCCTCCACCCGCTTTTCGTATTTCCCTTCCGTTTTTACTACGGTGCTGAGCATCTTTTTAATCAGAGAATAATCTCTTACCAGAGTCTCGCCGGGATTGAGGGTAATTTCTTCGGTTACAGGAACACAGCCTACAAAGGATACGGTAACGGTGTAGGTGCCGGGATCAACGCTGAGAGAGTAATTGCCGTCCATGTCGGTAGAGGCACCCTGCTTTACAGGGCTAAGCACTACGTTGGCATAAGGTGCTGGCTGGTTTTCGGAGCTGACTTTACCTTTTAGCACAGCCTTTTGGGCATAGGTAAGAGATGAGAGCAGGAGGGCTGGAAGGAGGATTTTCCATTTCTTCATGAGGTTCTTAGCGTTTGAATTGTTACATTTAACTCCGCCAAATTAGCAATTATTACATTTTTATCAACTTGGATACAAAAAATTTACAGACCCTTATGGCGCTGTACCGTTGCCATGGTATAGGCCGGAGTATACTCAGAAACCTGCTGCCCCTGTTTGGAGGTAAACCGCAGGCGCTGATGCAAGCTTCTGACAGCGAGTTGTATGCGCTGGAGGGAGTAAGCTCCGCACTGGTAAAAAAACTTCGTGCAGCACCTGCTCATATGGCAGCCGCAGCCGCCGAAATAAGTTTTGCAGAAAAAAATGGTATACGTATACTAACTTTCTTCGATGCAGATTATCCCTATCGTTTAAAACGCTGCGAAGATGCCCCGCTCTTTTTCTTTTATAAAGGCGAACAGGTACTGAACCCGGAATATTCGCTGGCAATTGTTGGTACCCGCAATGCTACGGAGCATGGGCGCAGAACCTGTGCACAGCTGGTTGCCGGGCTGGCAGCCTTTAAGCCGCTTATTATAAGTGGCATGGCTTTGGGCGTGGATATTGTGGCGCATAAAACGGCGCTCGACTGTGCTTTGCCTACGGCAGCGGTATTAGCACACGGGCTCGATACGCTTTATCCTCCGCAGCACCGCACTGTGGCTGGCAGAATGCTGCAGCAGCGGGGAGTGCTTGTTTCGGAGTACCCGTCGGGAACCCGCCCGGATAAAGGGAACTTCCCGGAGCGGAACCGTATTATTGCAGGCCTGAGTGATGCCGTTATTGTAGTAGAGGCTGCAGAAAGGGGCGGAGCCCTCATAACTGCCGAACTGGCTTCGGATTATCACCGCGAAGTGTTTGCCATACCCGGTCGCCCGGACGATGTGTATGCCGCGGGCTGTAATAAACTTATTCGCGACCATAAGGCAAGCCTGGTGCAGAATGCGGAAGACGTTGTGCAGCTTATGGGATGGCAGCAGCAAAAAGCTCCAAAAGCCGTGCAACGTAAACTGATGCATGAGCTGAGCGAGGAGGAAGCATTGGCAGCCGGACTGATGGCAGGTAAAGAATACTGGCATATAGATGAGCTTATGGCCAATACCCCGTTTACACCGGCCCGTTTATCGGCGGTGTTGCTGTCGCTGGAAATGCAGGGCCTTGTGTGTAGTTTGCCCGGTAAACGGTACCGTATTATTTAGGCAGCAGCAGCGAACTGTCGCCATAACTCAGAAAACGATAGCCGTTATCTAATGCCGATGTATATACTTTTTTCCAGTCATCGCCGATAAGGGCACTTACCAGCAACAGCAGGGTAGAACGGGGCTGATGAAAATTGGTGATAAGCCCGTCGGCAAGCCGGTATGTATATCCGGGCAGTATATAAAGGGCCGAGTGTCCTGTCCATTCGGTAATCTGTTTCCGCTGCATGGCCTCCAGTACATTGTTAAGCGCATTTTCGCGGCTCAGCGGTTGCAGCGTATAGGCATCGTTCTGGTATATACGAAAAGCTGCGTCCGGCTCCTGCTGCAGTTTTACACCAAACCAGTAAATGCTTTCGAGCAAACGGCAGGATGTGGTTCCTGCCGGAATAACCGGGCCCTTTTGCTGCAGAAGGGTTTGCAGCATTTGAGTATTTATTACGATCTGTTCGCTGTGCATCGTATGTTCCAGCGCGTTTTCGGTTTTTACCGGCATAAAGGTACCTGCTCCCACATGCAGGGTGGTATACAGGGTGCCTATGTTTTTGAGCCTCAGTGCTTCAAATACTTCGGGTGTAAAGTGCAGGCCCGCTGTAGGAGCAGCTACAGAGCCGCCGAGCCGCGAATATACGGTCTGGTATGTTTCGCGGTCGCTTTCCTCCCACTCCCTGTTTATATAGGGTGGCAGCGGAATATTGCCTGCGTGTTCCAGCAATTCGGCAAAACTCATTGATGCGGGTTCCCAGCTAAAATGTACATGGTTATTATCGCGTTCGGCAAAGCGGCAGTGTAATGTTATGCCTTCGAAAACGGCCTTCAGGGTTTCGCCGTTTTTCCAGAGCCTGCGGCCGCCTATAAGGCACTGAAATATGCCTTCGCCTTTCTGTTGCAGAGCCAGGTGGGTATTCAGTTCCGGATCGGCCGGTCCCAGCACAAAAACTTCGATGCTTTTTCCTTTGGGATGCTGCAGGAAGAGACGTGCGGGAACAACACGGGTTTCGTTCAGTACCAGCAGGCTTCCGGAGGGAAGCATCCCGGGCAGCTCGTAAAAGTGCCGGTGTTCTATGCCGTTTTTTCTGTAAACAAGCAGTTTCGATGTATCCCTGGGTTGTACAGGAAAACGGGCAATGCGCTCGTCGGGCAGGGCATAGTTGTATGTATCCATCGAGATCATGCGCAAAAGTACGCTCTTTTTCAACATGTATACATGAAAAAAAAGCCTTTACACAATAGCTGCATCTGCAGATTTTATGCATTTTTGAACACAGATGGATATAGCTGCTTTATATAACGTTTACAAGCATTGTGGCCGTATTTCCACCGATACGCGTACGGTGGGGCAGGGCATGCTTTTTTTTGCGCTGCGCGGAGAACGGTTCAACGGGAATTTGTTTGCGGCGCAGGCTCTTGAGTCAGGTGCAGCCTATGCCGTGGTAGACGACCCGGCTGTGGTAAGCGGGCATGGTTATATACTGGTAGAAGATACCCTGCAGGCCCTGCAGGATCTGGCTGCATACCACCGCAGGCAGCTGCGCTGCCCCGTGCTGGCCGTATGCGGCAGTAATGGCAAAACTACTACCAAAGAGCTTATCTATGCCGTACTTTCGGCACGGTACCGGGTATTTGCTACACGGGGTAACCTCAATAATCATATAGGAGTGCCGCTTAGCCTGCTTTCGGTTTCGGACGATACGGAAATAGCCGTAATTGAAATAGGGGCTAATCACCTGGGCGAAACGGCGGCCCTGTGCCGTATTGCAGCCCCGGATTCGGGACTTATTACCAATAACGGAAAAGACCACCTGGAAGGTTATGGCTCTATAGAAAACGTGCGCCTGGCTAACGGCGAACTATATACATGGCTGCGCGAAACGGGCGGACTCAGCTTTTTAAATACCGATGAGCTGGACCTGGTAGAAATGGCCGAAGGATTGCGTGTGTTTACCTATGGCAGCGGCCGTGAGAATAATGTAAGCGGCCGGGATATTTCGCAGGGCAGTATGCTGAGCCTGGAATGCAGCCGACCTCCGCTGCACATACAAACCCGCCTGTTTGGACATTATAATCTGGGCAATGTACTGGCAGCTGTGGCGGCCGGAGTGCATTTCGATGTGCCGGCAGAGCAGATTGCCGCGGCTGTTGAAGCCTATGTGCCTTCTTCGAACCGATCGCGTGTGCTGCAAACCGGAGATATTACCCTGGTAATGGATTGCTATAATGCCAATCCGGCAAGTATGGAAGCTGCCCTGCGCAGTTTTGCGGCATCGGGTGTGGCTCCGCGTATGGCTGTACTGGGCGATATGCTGGAACTGGGTACTTACAGCCGCAGCGAGCATTATGCCATGCTGGAGCTGGCCACAGAACTGGGCATTGACAGAATAGTACTGGTTGGCCCTGAATTTGGCGCTGTAAAAGAGGATTTTAAGGCAGAATGGTACGTAAATTCGGCCGAAGCAGCCCGGCACATGCACAAAGAAGAGCTTAAAGGCTGGCAGCTGCTGCTGAAGGGCAGCCGGGGCATAGCACTGGAAACCATAGTGCAGGACTGGCTTTTATAAAAAACGGGCCCTGATCTCCGGACTTGGCATCATGCAGCTTTCGCGCCGGCCAAACCAGCGGTAGCGGTATTTACTGATGAGTTTATACACCAGGTCGCGTATAAAATAAGGAACCGGGAAAAACAGGTAATACATCAGGGGCCATCCTCCCGAAAGCCGCCGGGCTATGCGTAAAGCTGCTCCGGTATTGGTATGCGCCCTGCCGGCGGAATAAAGAACCACAGAGTCGAATTCCATGGTATTCATCCCAAGCTGCTTCAGAATAGCCTGCCCGGCCTCACTCTGCAGAGGTGTAAAGCGGAAATGCCCTTTGGGATCGTGCTTTATGATAAACTGTACGGATGCATTGCAGAAATTACAAACTCCGTCGAAAAGAACCACATCTTGCATGGTATAAAGTTAGGTACTATACGGCAAAAAACATATGGTACAGATGCAGTATATATTTAATATTGCCCGGTATTGAGCAGTACCAGCGTACAGGCCTCCTCGGTGGCAATACCCGCTGCCTGGGCCTTTTGCTCAAAAGCCGGGTTTTCGGTTCCCGGATTAAAAATAATACGTTTAGGCCTGAGTGCAATGATCTTATCTTCGAATGCCTGCTGGTTGGCGGGATTAAGGTACAGGGTAACCGAATGCAGTTCGTCGATATGCTCCGGGAAGGTGTTTTCTATAACCTTTCCGTCGATATCGCCTTTTTTTATACCGAAAAGTACGGTGCTGTGGCCATGCCTGGCCAGCAGACGCGCTGCCTTGTTTGCATAACGTTCGGGGTTGGGGCTTGCTCCTATTACCAGTGTTTTCTTATTCATTTTCCTTCGTTTTAAACTCTTTCAGCGATCCTTCAAAGAGTTCAAATTTAGCAAATTTACACTCTATATTTCCGTTCAGGAGCGCAATTTTTGCCGAAGGTTTCAGTCCTATATGTTTCATGGCTTCGGGGTTTCCGCTCAGTATCCAGGCGGTCCAGCCGCTGAACTGGTTTTTGAGTGAGGAACCGATCTTATGGTACAGTTCGTCTACATTATCGCCAATGCGCAGGCCATAGGGCGGGTTAATCATAAGGGTACCCTTTTTCATCGGTGCTTTTACCAGGTTAAAGTCGCCCTTTATCATTTCCACATCGCGCAGGGCACCCATTGTTTCCAGATTGGTTTGGCTTACCTGTACACTTTTACCGTCGATATCTCCGCCAAAAATGCGGGTTTCGAGTCGTTTCCGGCGTTTCCGTGCTTCCGTTTTAAAGTGGTAGTACAATTCCTGGTTAAAATCGTCGAAACGCATAAAGGCATATTCGGTACGGTGCAGGCAGGGCGCCATATCAGTGGCAAAGGCATAGGCTTCCATAAGCAGGGTTCCGGTACCACACATGTAGTCGGCAAAAGGCGAAACGCCGTCCCAGCCGCTGAGGTGTATCATACCTGCGGCCAGTACTTCGCTCATGGGCGCTTCGTTACGCTGCGAACGTGTGTTGCGTATATGCAGCGATTGTCCGGAAGTGTCGATAGATATACGCACTTCGTCTTCATGGAAATGGATTACAAAGCGGGCATCCGGCCGGTTTTTATCAACCGAAGGCCTGCGGCCGTGCTTTTCGCGCATCTGGTCGCAAAGCGCATCTTTTACTTTCAGTGAGGCAAACTGCAGGTGAGTAAAGTGCGACGAACGACCCGAAAAATCGAAAACAAAGGTGCCCTCTGCTTTCAGATATCTTTCCCAGTCTATCTTGCGGGCCTCTTCGTACAGCTGGTCGGTATTTTCGGCTTTAAATGTATGGAAGGGCAGCAGTACCCGTAAGCCGGTACGGCAGAACATATTTATCTTATACACCATTTCGGGGTTGTAGGCAACGGTAACTGCCCGCGAGTGTATTTCGGCATTTTCGGCGCCGAGTTCCGTAAGTTCTTTTTGCAGTACTTCTTCCAGGCCCTGCAGGGTGCTTACCGCGATATAGGGGAAATTATCCATGTATTTGTATGAGTTCCATTACTTTGTTTACCATCTGTGCATTTCCAATGAACAGGGGACAGCGCTGGTGCAGCTGTTCGGGCTGCAGATCCATGATATCGGTTTTGCCGTTGGTGGCTTTGCCCCCGGCCTGTTCGCAGATGAATGCCAGCGGAGCGCATTCGTACAACAGGCGCAGCTTACCATTGGGGTCTTTAATGGTGCCCGGGTAAATATAAATACCGCCTTTGAGCAGGTTGCGGTGAAAATCGGCCACAAGCGAGCCTATGTAGCGTGCGGCATAGGGTTTGCCATTATCGTTGCTGCTGCTTTTGCAATAATCGAGATAAGCCTGCATGCCCTTGCTCATGCCGGTGTAGTTGCCTTCGTTTACAGAATAGATTGCTCCTTTGGCGGGGATGCGCAGGTTGGGATGCGAAAGCAGAAATTCGCCAATGGAAGGGTCGAGCGTAAAACCGTTCACCCCGTTACCGGTAGTATAAACCAGCATGGTAGAAGAGCCGTAGAGTACATAACCTGCAGCTACCAGTTTACGGCCGGGCTGCAGAAAATCGGCCTCTGTGGCGGGCTTGTCAGCCTCGAGTGTACGGTATATGGAAAAAATAGTACCAATGGAAACATTTACATCTATGTTGCTGGAACCGTCGAGCGGATCGATGCATACCACATAATGCCCGTGCGAGGTGCCTTTACGGTTAAAAGCTACAAAATCGTCGAGTTCTTCACTGGCAACACCACAGCATTTTTCGCCGGCACGCAGTGCACGTATAAACAGGTCGTTGGCCAGTACATCCAGTTTTTTCTGGTCTTCGCCCTGGATATTTGTGCTGCCCATTTCGCCCAGTATATCGGCCAGGCCTGCCCGGTTCACTTCGCGGTGTACCACTTTGGCGGCAATAACCATGTCGTACAATAAACTCGACAGATCGCCCTTGGAATAGGGAAAGCTCTTTTCCTGCTGATGAATAAACTCGTTTATGGTAACAATTTCCATTCCGCTTTTTTGCGCAAAGGTAGCAAATAGATCGGGCTGTGAGCGGTGAACGCCAAAAAGCTCAGGAGCGCAGCATATCTTCGAAAACAGGCCGCCATCCTTTCCAGTGCCCGCGGTTGCTGAGGCTGTGGTTGTGCCACAGACTTACAAAAACACCGTTGTAGCGGCGGGTAATGTTGCGCAGTTCGTGTACCCGCTGTATGGCTTCTTCGGGACTTAGACCCAGGTATTCGTTCAGCGTTCCGTCCATGCAGCTGAAGGGATAGACACGAAGGGGTGTTTCCTGGTTTTTTTCGGGGTCGAACCAGGAAAAGGGGCGGCATGTACCGGCCCTGAAACCGGTTTGGGAAGCATAGCCCATTGTATAATCGCTGCGGATGCCGGTTTCGAGAAGCCGCCGGTAGGTATCGGGCCATTGTATGCGTAAAAAATGCTGCCTGGTGGCAGAAACGGCTGCCGGTATATTGCTTTGGAGCAAGTGGTATTCCTGTTGCAGTGCCTGTATGCTGTTATGACTGGCGTAGGAGGGATGCAGCCCTATTTCGCCCATGGCCCGCAGCTCGGGTAATAACTGCTGATAAGCAGCCGAAGAAAGATTTACAGGAGTATCGTAAGGCGGGTTACGCCAGCCGCAGAGCAGGAAAAAAACGGCCCTCAGCTTATGTATATGCAGCTGTGTGTGTATGTAAGAATAGGTGTCGTAAGGGTCGTCTCCTTTGCTTAAATAGCGCAGCCGGGAGGCAAAAGCGCTGGCTTTGCCCAGGAAAAGATCGCGCAGCAAACCTCCGGTATTCTTAAGAAACCCCTTGCCTCTGAAAGCATAGGCATGGTCTATATCGAAACTGGGCAGCACCCGGAACTCCGGCTTATTAAAAACCGTAGCGGGTACCTGGTACAGTATACGGTCCCAAAGCAGGCTACGCCACACATCAATCCAGGGAATATGCATGTTGTGTGCAGCCAATATGCTGTATTGAGGCAGGAACCGCCCGTGCTGGTCGGTATGCGGCGAATGATATTCTTCCAGCCTGGTTATGATAAAAAAGGCCAGGGCAAAAATATCAGTACGGGCGGGCAGCTCCGTTTCGGACCAGAGAGCGGGCAAAGGCGATAAAAAGGTATTGCGCAGCTCGCTGCCGCAGAGTAATCCTTCGGGTATAATATGCAGCTGCGTACCTGGCGGCGCTTCGTTTGCATAGGCTATATGGTAACCCGGGGCCTGTATATAGGTATCTGGATCTGTATGCAGTGTGTACTGATCGTCGAAGAATATACGAAAAATATATTCCTGGCGTGCGGAGCTATTTTTCGTATATATATGAATGCTTTTCACAGGTGTGCTGCTATGGTTTGCAGTATTTCGGCGGCGGCCTTTCCGTTACCGTATATGGGTGGATAATTGCCGGCTTTTCGTTCGGTGAAGTGTATAAAACCCTGCAGCATCTTTTCGGGATCGGCATTGGCCAGTACAGCGTTACCGGTTTCTACTATTTCGGTCCATTCTGTTTCGGGACGCAGCACAACGCAGCCTTTACCGAAGAAATAAGCTTCTTTTTGCAGTCCGCCGCTGTCGGTAATAACCATAAGGCAGTTTTTTTCGAGTTGTATCATATCGAAAAACGATACGGGATCGCAAAACTGAATCAGGGGATGTGGTCTCAGCCGCTCCAGATGCTCTATGCGCGCTTTGGTGCGGGGGTGCAGTGGCAGCAGTACAGGTAAACCGGAGTGGGCACATATACGGCCCAGTCCTTCGAATATATGGCGAAGCCGGCTTTCGTTGTCGGTATTAAAATCGCGGTGAATGGTGCAGAGTATAAAAGCTTTTTCCTGCAGGTTGCTGCGTTGCAGTATATCACTTTTTTCGGCGGCAATACCTGAAAAATACAGCGAATTGTCGTACATAACATCGCCACTGTGTTTCAGCAGGGGATTGTTAATGCTTACCGGCTTTGCGGCATCGTAGGTTAGTCCTTCGCGCTGCAGGTTATGTATGGCCGCCTGTGTTGGAGCAAATAGGAAGCTGGCGCTGTGATCGGTACATATACGGTTAAGCTCTTCGGGCATTGCTTTGTTAAAGCTGCGCAGCCCGGCTTCGATATGAATAAGGGGTATATGCATTTTGGCGGCGGCCAGGGCTCCGGCCAGGGTAGTGTTGGTATCGCCGTATACAAGCAGGGCATTGGGCCGCAGGTCGCGCAGTACGTTTTCAATGGCTTCGAGCATCTGCCCCGTCTGGCGTCCGTGTCCGCCGGAACCGGTGTTGAGCTGAAAATCGGGCTGGGGAAGTTCCATCTCTTCAAAAAATACCCGGCTCATATTGGTATCGTAATGCTGCCCTGTATGCAGCAGGTATTCCTTTACAGGACTTTTGGCCTGTGCGCGTATTGCCCTGGAAAAGGCGGCAGCCTTAATAATCTGCGGACGGGCACCTACTATGGTTAGTATACTCCGGCTCATTGTGCGGCAGGATCGGAAATTTTGTTCTTAAGGGCGGGCGACATATAAATTTCGTATTCGCCGTTAAAGGCATCCGAAATAAGGTAAACCATAAGCTGAGGATGCCGGTTTACAAAATCTACGGCTTTGCCGGCTCCCATTACCATAAAGGCGGTAGCATATGCATCTGCTTCGGCACAAGTGGGTGCAAAAACGCTCGCACTCAGTAGTTTGTGTTCTACGGGCATGCCATTGCGAGGGTCTATGGTATGGCTGTAACGACGGCCGTTTTTTTCGTAAAACTTGCGATAACTGCCCGAAGTAGCCAGGGCCAGTCCGTCCAGCTCTACTATGGCCTGCAGTTTGCGCGTGGTAGAATCGCTTATGGGTTTATCGATACCTATTTTCCATACCTTATTTTTCTGGTTGGTACCTTTGGCCCGTACTTCGCCGCCTACTTCCACCATATAATTCTGCACGTTGCGGGCATCGAAAAGGTCGCAGATCACATCTACCGTATAGCCTTGTGCAATGGCATTAAAGTCGATACCGGCCCTGTTGCTCATACGTATGTACGCCGAGCCTCCGGCAGGTTTAATCATTCCCCAGGCACTGTGCCGGCGCAGCGAATCAACCGAGTACTGCCGGGTACGCAGGCTGTCTTCGGAAAAACGCTCCTTCGAGAAGCCCCAGAAACGTATAAGCGGGTACACACAGGGGTTAAAGGCTCCGTCGGTTTCTTTATGGATACGGTCGCTCAGGTTATACACCTTGTCGAAGTAGCCGTCGGCCTGTATGGTGGTACCGGGTACACTGTTATTGATGCGGCTTATGGCGGAGCTGCTGTCCCACAGCGACATGGATACATCCATAGCCTTGAATATGGCATCAATATCGGCCTGCAGGTCTCCCGCATTTTCGTCGTAAACGATGTTAAATGTGGTGCCCTGGGCATAGCCTCCGTAAACGTTCATTTTACGGTAGTAAGGTTGCCCGCATGCGGCCAGCAGTAATAGTATCAGAAGAAAACGAGCGTGTTTCATCGGGGCAAAGGTAGCTAAATTGAAACGTTCTGCTACCAAAACAGAGGTATTTTGCAATGCTGCGGGCTGTTAAGGAATATGTAAGGCCTATGGCTGCAAGGGAATTTTAATGTATTTTTGTACGGTAGTTTTCTGCGCGGTGCAGGAACAGCAAAGGCTTTAAGTTAAACACATTATGAACCATACAGACAAGGCTTTTCAGGCGGCGTACGAAATATTCAGGAATGGTAAGCCCGAGGATGCCTACCGTGCATTTTCGGCGCTGGTAAAAAGCTATCCGCATGCCGGTGAGCTGCAGTGGTACCTGGCCGTATGCAGTCTGCAGAGCGGAAATGCCCGGCAGGCACTTACGCATATGGAGCAGGCCCTTTTTCATGAACCCGGCAATGCCAGCTATATAAGCGAAATGGGGGTGGTGCATTTTCATCTGCATAACCGGGAGCTGAGCCTGTATCATATGGACAGGGCCCTGGAGCTGGAACCGGAAAATCCGTACCGTTACAGCAGCCGGGCTTATATACGTTCTTCTTTCGGGATGCTGAACGAGGCCATTGCCGATTACGAAACCGCCGTACGCCTCGATCCGGAAGACAGTGTGGCTTACAATAACCTGGGTTTGCTGCAGGAACAGGCCGGCTGGAAAGATCAGGCACAGATGAATTACCGGCAGGCCGATGCCCTGGAGGGACTTAAAAATGCCGTTCTGGAAGATATTGCCGCCGAAAAAGCTACTGCTGAACCAGAACCGCAGACGGTTGCTCCTTCGGCGCTGCCTCCCGGCAAACAGCAGGCGAGCGTATGGAGCCTGATGCGCGACATTGTACGCAAAGCCGATACCCGCCGCGAATTTATAAGCTTCTGGCGCTCGAAACTGGGCGGAGATAAAGGTGCACACTGATTTGTTTAGATTTTGTTAGTGTTGTGCACCATACACGATTTTTAGGATAATTTTGCAGCATGCTTAAAACCAAGAACGTACGTTCCATTCTTATTATAGCGGCTTTTTGTATCGCAGGCCTGCTGCTGATGCAGCTGTTTTTCCTGCGGCGTTCCTATGTGCTTACCGAAGCCCGTTTTAACGATAAAGTAAACCTTGCCCTTATTTCCGTAGCCGAAGAGATCTACAAAAAGAACCGCGACAGTACTTCGTCTATCGAAGCGGTACAGCAGATTACCTCTGAATATTTTGCTGTAAACATTAACGATACGGTAAACTCGGCCTACCTGGAGAACCTGCTGAACCTGGAATTTACCAAGTACGATATAGATATCGATTACGAATATGTGATCTATGACTGTTTTATGGACAGTCTTATATGGCGTGGCTATGTAAGTGCCGTGGCCCAGCATAACGGCGATATGGAAGATTACCTGTTTAAACGTGATGATCTGCCCCGCGATATGCTTCCGGGCGACAGCCATAAATTCGGGGTGTATTTCCCTGGTAAAAAAGCATACCTGCTGTCCGAAATGCAGCTTATGATCCTTACCTCCTGTGGTTTGTTGCTGATAATCAGCTATTTTATATACATTCTGTATGTAATTCTCAAGCAAAAGAGGCTGAGCGAGGTAAAGAACGACTTTATCAATAACATGACGCATGAGTTTAAAACGCCGCTCAGCACCATATCCATCAGCAGCGAAGCACTGTTAAAACCCAATATACTGGAAAAGCCTGAGCGTATACAGCGTTATGCGGGTATTATTGCCGATGAGTCGCGGCGCCTGCGTACCCATGTAGATAAAATACTGGAAATAGCAGTGCTGGATGCCGAAAAGCCCAAGCTTAAGTTCGAGTGTTTCGACCTGAACGAAAGTGTACGTACCGCCGCTGAAATGTTGCAGGTAAAAGTAGAAGAGCTGAAAGGCAGTACCGAGCTGGCGCTGCAGGATGGCTCTCTGAACATAGAGGGCGACCGGCATCATATCCAGAATATATTGTTTAACCTCATCGAAAACGGAATAAAGTACAGCGAAGGTGCGCCCCGTATCGTTATCAGCACCCGTAAGGAGGGTAAATATGCCCTGGTGTCTATCCGCGACAGCGGAATCGGTATTCCCAAAAAGGCCATACGGCACATTTTTGAAAAGTTTTACCGGGTAAGTACAGGTAATGTGCACAATGTAAAGGGCTTTGGTCTGGGATTGCACTATGTATACAAAATGGTACGGGCGCATAACGGAAAGATCAATGTTAAGAGCATTCAGGGTAAGGGAAGTACATTTAATGTGTACATACCCTTGCAGAAGTAAATTCCCTTTTACATATTTGTAACCGTACCCTGATAAATTTGCTATCCGGATGAAAAAAGACATACATATTCTTCTGGCCGAGGACGACACCAACCTGGGTTTTGTAATAAAGGACCTGCTCGAAGACGAGGGCTATACCGTAAAGCTGTGTACAGACGGAGTTATGGCCCTGCAGAAGTTTAACGAAGAACCCTTCGACCTCTGCCTGCTCGATGTAATGATGCCACTTAAGGACGGGTTTACCCTGGCCGAGAATATACGCAGTCTGAAAGCGGATATGCCTATTATTTTCCTTACGGCCCGTGGCGTTACGGAAGATAAGGTGCGCGGCCTTAAGCTGGGTGCCGACGATTATATTACCAAGCCCTTCGAGAACGAAGAGTTTATACTGCGTATCGAAAATGTGCTGAAACGCACCGGCAAACAGAAGCGCGAAGAGCCGATGCCCGACCATATACAGATAGGAACCTTTACGCTCGATCATAAAAACCTGCAGTTGGTGCATAAAAGCGGCGATCAGCAGAAACTTACCGCCAAGGAAGCCAAAATACTGCGCCTGCTGGGCATGAGTCCCAACCGTGTACTGGAACGCGAAGTGGTACTGAATGCAGTTTGGGGTAAAGACGATTATTTTACGGGCCGTAGTATGGATGTATTTATTACCAAACTGCGCAAATACCTTTCGGTAGATCCTGCCATACGTATTGTAAATATACACGGTGTGGGCTTTAAACTCGAAATTGACGCATAGGCTTTAACCACTTTTTTTATGCACCACCCCTTAATTTACTGCTGCGGCAACACGTTTTTAGTATGTGAACAACGGATAAAAATGTTAGGGTTTAGCTGCAGCTTAACTCTTTGTGTCTGAATTTACACTCAAAAGAATAGATACGGTAAAAGGAAAACAAAAATTCGACCAGCTCGAGATAAACGGGAATGGGCAGCTGGATGCATTTGAGGAAGCGCTTAAGGGAACGCATTTTGAACCTGAGTTAAACACCTTATTTGTGTATATGGAGTACGTTGCCAATAACCGAACTCTTCCCAGCACAAAATTCAGGGATATTACTCCTGCGAAAGAGCAGATAAAAGAGTACGGGTTTAAGAGCAAACATCTGCGTATTTATGTAATTCAGCAGAGGGATGGTAAAATTGTAGTGCCGGGAGGCTTGAAAAGTACACAGGAAAAAGACATCCGAAGCCTGCGGGCCTTGAAAAAACAATATCTGTCTACATTAAAATTAAAGGAACGATGAAGCGTGAAGAACTACTGAAGAGCAGGGAATACTGGATTACACATATTCAGTTAGGGTTGTTCGAGCTCATAGAGAACTATCGCTTAAAGAACGGACTGAATAAAGCAGAACTGGCCAGGGAGCTGGGTGTTAGTAAAAGCTACATTACCCAGGTATTGAATGGCGATTTTGACCATAAGTTAAGTAAGCTTGTGGATATGGCCCTGGCATTTGGTAAAGTGCCGGTTATCCGTTACGAAGATATAGAACAGCATATCGAGGAAGATAAACTGGGCATTACAGTAGTTCGTATGAACCCGGCAACAAATGCAGAACTGAAATCAGAGGAGATAATACCAAAAGCAAAGCAAAGGCGCAGCGGCCTCAGAAAAAAGGACTAAAGAAACCGTTTTAGATCATTCAGGTGCCGTACGGCAAGCGTAGCTTCCGTGCCGGCATTTTGCTCCGGGGCATAGTGTATACCCGTCATTCCGGCGCGTTCGGCTCCCAGTACATCAATGGTATAATCGTCGCCAACCATTACCGACTGTGCCGGCAGGGCACGGGTACGCTGAAAGGCGAAGCGGAATATACCCGGATGAGGTTTTTTACTTCCGGCCCTTTCGCTGGTAATCACCTGCCCGAAATAATGATCGATATGGCAGGCTTTGAGCTTTATATGCTGTACTTCTTCGAAACCGTTTGTAATAATGTGCATCTGGTAGCGGGGCGCAAGGTATTCCAGTATTTCACGGCTGCCATCCATAAGCAGGGTTTGGCGCGGACTGCGCAGCACATATTCTTCGCCCAGTTTCGAAGCCAGCGTATTACCGGTATGCCCTGCTTCCTGCAGACTCATTTTAAAGCGTTTGGAACGCATGCTTTCCTTACTGAGCCGGTTTTCGCGGTACAGTGCCCAGCACAGTTCGTTTTTTTCTTTATAAATGGTATGGAACTGCTCAAAGCTGCTAAACCCTATCTCTTGCAGTTTAAACTCGCTGTACAGTTCGGCAAGGGTATTGCGCGAATTGCTTTCGAAGTCCCAGAGCGTGCGGTCGAGATCGAAAAAAATGTGCTGTATGCGTATCGTTGTTGTCAAACCAGTGTATTCAGTGCAGAAATAATAAGTGTCCATACCAGTACGGCCGCTTCCATATACAGCAGGATCACTTTTTTGTTATGAAAAAAACGGGTAGCCAGGAAATTACCAATGGGAATGCTTATAACCACCGGGGTAAGCAGGGCCAGTCCGGGCAGCCCGAAGCGGTTCTTTATTTTTACAAAGCGACGTACGCGTTTGGTAAATATCTTTTTAGGCTTGGGGGGACGCTTGCCTCTTATTTTGCGTATAAGTTTATCGATGAGGTTATTAATAAGATCGCCGGCATAAATAAAAGCCAGGTTGCCCAGGGAGCCGGAGGCAAATCCGAAAAGCAGGCTTTCGGCAAAATTCAGGTCCAGGGTATGTATGGCAATAGGAAAAGCGATGGCAAATTTTACCGTACAGAAAAGGGCGGCGCTTATAATTGCCAGTATGGTCTGAATCACGTTGTAGTAGCTTAAAACATTATATTTTGCTGCCGTATGCAAGATCGCCGGCATCGCCCAGTCCGGGTACGATATAGGCTTTGGCATTCAGTTCGGGGTCGATGGCTCCGATCCACAGGGTACAGTTTTCCGGGATTCGGGCGCGGGTATAGTCTACGCCTTCTTCGGAGGCGATTACAGAAGCTACGTGAATATGATCGGGTTTGCCCAGGTGTTCGGTAATGGCTTTCAGCGCCAGCACCATCGACTTACCGGTGGCCAGCATAGGGTCTACCAGTATAAGGGTTTTGTTCTGCAGGCCGGGGCCGCTCAGGTATTCAATTTCTATGGTAAAGCTGTTGTCTTTATGATGTTTGCGGTAGGCCGAAACAAACAGGTTCTGTGCCCGGTCGAAATAGTTCAGGAAACCCTGGTGATAGGGTAGTCCGGCCCGCAGTATAGTGCCGATAACCAGCTCATTGCCGGGCAGCTGCATTTCGGCCTGGCCAAGTGGTGTTTCTACCGAAACGGGCCCGAAGCTCAGCGTTTTTGATATCTCGTAAGCCATAATTTCGCCTATACGCTCCAGGTTGCGGCGGAAACGCATAGGGTCTTTCTGTATGTGTATATCGCGCAGTTCGGAAATATAGGTGTTAAAGATGCTGTTTTGTTCCCCGAGGTTGTGTATCATGGCCTTATGCTGAATTAATAGAGTGAATGCTTACTTTGGAAAATTTTCGAATTTTTCGCGAATGGCTGTAAACGTATAGGTCTTTTCGCCCCGACGAATATTTATCTGCCATTTTTTACCCTTTTTACGGCCGCTTATGATCCAGTCGTCTGCAGCCGGATGACATCCTGCATCTACACAATAGCAGAGTTTGCAGTAATTTACCTCATTGGCTTTAAGTGCTTCGGCACCCGACAGTTCGAATTTCTTTTTGGTTCCGGCCGGAATCATAAAATACCACTGTTCAATAAATTCGTCGTCCATAATGGCCTTATTGTGCGAGTGGCGGTATTCGATAAAGAACGAAACGGCTCCCGGGCTCTGTGTGTGTACAATGTACGAAAAGCCGAAGGTATTTGAGGTGCTGAGCCGTGTATTTTCGAAGTACAGGGCCTTTATCTCAGCTTTAGCAATAAGCGAATCGGGCATGGGTGTAAGCTGTGCCTGCGTGTGCAGGGCCGGGATCAGCAACAGCAGCATTAATATACTATATCGAATCGTTCTCATAGGCATTCTATAAAAATTTATCTCCCTTTTCAATGCTTATCTCATTCACAAAATGTTTTATCTTCTGTTCTTCGTCCATTTTGCAGATAAGCAGCATATCGTCGTATTCAGATATGATAAGGTCTTTTACCGAACCCAGTACCACCAGTTTTTCGTTGGGGCAGTTTACCACACAGTTGCGTGTATCGAAAAGCATGGTGTTTTTGCCGATCACCACGTTTTTCTTTTTGTCTTTATTGCTGTTCTCGTACAGCGATACCCAGGTTCCCAGGTCGCTCCAGCCCAGGTCGGCCGAGGTCATGTATACGTTCTGGGCGTGTTCCATAATGCCATAATCGATCGATATGGCTGTGCAGGTGGCATATACCTGGTCTATAAAATTCTGCTCGGCATCGGTGTCGTAGGCATCGGGTTTTTCTTTAAAAAGCGCAATAATCTCGGGCTGATACTGTTCAAAGGCATTGAGTATGCTGTTGGCTTTCCAGATAAACATACCCGAGTTCCAGGCAAATTCGCCGGAGTTTACAAACAGGTTTGCCATTTCCAGGTTAGGCTTTTCGGTAAAGGTCTTTACTTTTACAAAACCGTGTTCGTTGGGTTGTTCGGAGGCATCGAACTGTATATACCCGTAGCCGGTATCGGGGCGTGTGGGTTTAATACCCAGGGTAAGCAGCTTACCATTAGCGGCGGCGCAGGCATAGGCGCTTTCCATGGTAGTGCGGAAAGCCTCTTCTTTGGTTATAAGATGGTCGCTGGGCAGTACGGCAATTACCGCATCTTTATCGCGCAGCCATATTTTGTACGAGGCATAGGCAATACAGGGAGCTGTATCGCGGCGTGCGGGTTCGCTCAGGATGTTTTTTTCGGGCAGTGCAGGCAGCTGTTCGCGTATAAGACCGGCATAGCGGGCATTGGCCACAATAATTACATTCTCGGGCCGGCAAAAGCTGCTTACCCTGCGAAAAGTAGATTGCAGCAGGGTTTCGCCGGTACCCAGTATATCTATAAACTGTTTAGGCTTTTCGGTGCGGCTCATGGGCCAGAAACGACTTCCCACACCCCCGGCCATAATTACACAATAACGGTGTTCTGTGCTCATGTTCCTTTGTATTATTCAACGTTTTTCAGGAAATTCTCTACCTGTGCAAGCATCTCGGGTATCTGTTCTTCGGTACAGGTGCCTACGGAAATACGGAACCATTCGGTACCGGGTGCATTCCCGAAAGCGGTAAACGGAACAATGGCAAAAGAGGCTTCGGAGATAAGCAGGGAAGCGATTTCGAAAGTGGTTTCTATGGTACGGCCCTGGAATGTACGGCCCAGCAGCGAAAATTTAACGGAAAGGTATATGGCACCTTCGGGCGCTATGGCATCTACGGGCAGCCCTTTTTCTTTCATGGCTTTAAAGCCTTTGTACAGGGCATTGAGCCGCTTGCTCACCGCATCTTTCATCTGTTCCAGAAAGCTGTTTACGGTTTCGGTATGGTCGAGCAGGCGGGCCGCAGCCACCTGTTCGGCTTTGGGTGCCCAGGCACCTATATGCCCCAGTATGGAACGCATTTTACCAATTACATATTCCGGCCCGAAAGCCCAGCCTACACGCACACCTGTGGCAGCAAACGACTTGGAAATGCCGTCTACAAAAATGGTGTATTCTTTCAGTTCGGGGTAAAGGCTTACGGGGTCTGTATGGGCTTTGTCGCCAAAGCTCAGCAGGCTGTATATCTGGTCGTACATAAGGTACAGCGGTTTACGGCCTGTACCGGCACGACGTTTGTTTTCGGCAATCACCATTTCGCATATGCCCTGCAGCTGTTCTTTGCTGAACATGGTACCTGTAGGGTTCAGCGGTGAGCACAGGGCCAGCATGGCTGCATCCTGTATGTAAGGTTCCAGGTCGGCACGTACGGGCATAAAATAATTTTCGGGCTGCGTTTCTACCAGTATCTGCTGGCCTGCCGAAAGGTGAGTATAATGGTTGTTGTTCCAGGATGGTACCGGGAAAATTACTTTGTCCTGCGGGTCGATAAGGGTACGGTAAATAGCATAAATAAGCGGACGGGCTCCTCCGGCCACCAGTATTTCGGAGGGAGAGTAGCGCAGGTTTTGTTTTTCCCACAGCAGGTTAGCCACCGACTGCCGCAAAGGCAGAATGCCATCGGCCGGGGGATAATTGGTTTGCCCCTCGCGGTAGGCATTTACAATTTCGTCGGTAAGGAAACCGGGTATGGGAAAAATAGCGGGATTAAAGTCGCCTATGGTAAGGTTATGTATACGGGCACCTTCGGCAATGCGCCGGTTTATTTCGCCACCCAGTTTTATAATTTCGGAGCCGATAAGGGTCTCGGCCATATGTGATACTTTTTGTTCCATGCTCTTTTCTGATTCCGGGGACAAGATACCACAAAAGCCCGGTATATGGGTGGGCTTTTTCGGCAAAAAGTGTTTAAAGGGCGTTAAAACGCAGCATTATTGTAAGGAGTGCTGCCTTTTGTGTAAATAAGCTTTTGCAGGGTTCCGCTGTGCGGGTCTGTTATTTCCACTTCTCATGTGCTGCTGCCTGTTTTACGGCCGCTGTAACTACGCATGTTTCCAGGTTCAGTTTATAGCAGATAGGGGGGATGTGGAACTGATCCGTAAAATCCTGTATCAGGGTCGTTTCGCTCCCTTTGTAAGCCGGAGGGGTATCCCAGGCCGGAAGAGAAAGGCTGGTGTCGGCCAGCAGGCGGTTATCTGTGTTGTACGGCAAGCTCTGGGCAAGGGATGCAGATGCAGAAAGCAGGAGCAGAAACAGTCTGATCGCCTGGCAATTGGGTATGCTTAGCAAGGCATATTCTATAAAAGTACAAAAATATTCAGACTTTTCCAAGGTCGGATGCTGTTAATGCACCGGTTCTCCGTTTGGGTTAAAAATTAACAGCTTCTAAACTCATTTGGCCTCAATTTGTTATACTTTTGCAATGGATTTTTCGTTTGTGCCTGTAACATTTGCACAGGCGAAGCGTCTTAGCTGTTGTCTTAGTTATAAAGCAGATATGTCATCCGTAAAAGGACTTAATATAATAGAACAGGGCGAAGGGCGTAAGTCGGCACATATTGAGCTGGCTGCCAATTCGCAGACCGCAGGCAACGGACTGGACCGTCGTTTCAGTTACGAACCGCTGTTTGCCGCGCATCCTTCCTCGGTTTCGCAGTCGTTTCCCTTTCTTGGTAAAACCATGCAGGCACCCATATGGGTAAGCTCAATGACCGGTGGTACCGAGGCTGCCTATAAAATAAACCATAACCTGGCACAGGCATGTGCCGAGTTTGGGCTGGGTATGGGTCTGGGTTCGTGCCGCGTATTGCTCGAGGGCAGCGAACGCTTTCCCGATTTCGACCTGCGCCCGGTAATGGGTAATGCGGTGCCATTTTTCGCAAACCTGGGTATTGCCCAGCTGGAAGAGCTTATCGACAATAACGAACTGCAAAAGGTGAGCGACCTGGTTGGTGCGCTGCAGGCCGACGGACTTATTGTGCATGTAAATCCCATGCAGGAGTTCTTTCAGCCCGAAGGCGACGTGTTCAGACGTCCGCCCCTGGAAACCATACTGGCCGTGCTCGATTTTGCTACCTTTCCCGTAATTGTGAAAGAAGTAGGGCAGGGCTTCGGGCCGCAGAGTATAGAAACACTGCTGCAGCTGCCGCTGGCTGCACTTGATTTCGGTGCCTACGGCGGTACCAATTTTTCGCTGCTCGAACGCCTTCGCGACAGCGATTCCTACAACGAAGTATACGAACCACTGGTATATACCGGCCATACGGCTTTCGAGATGACCGACTTTGTAAACGCAGCCATTCAAAAGCTGGGCGATAAGGTACAGTGCAAACATATTATTGTATCCGGCGGTATAAAAAACTTTGCCGACGGATTTTACTGCATTCAGAAATTACAGATGCCCGCCGTATACGGACAGGCCTACGAATTGCTGAAACGAGCCTCCGGAAGTTATGCAGACCTGCGCAACTACATTCAGAAAAGCCTGGAAGCCTACCGGATGGCAGAAGCTTATTTACGAATTAAATAAAACACAATAGCAAAAGGATGAAAAAGCCCAATTTAAAAGCCTTCGACAGGGACGAACTGCTTGCCAAGGCAGACAGCGAAACCTACCTTGCTAAAACGTATTTTAAAAAGAGAAGAACAGCCCCGGTAAGCGAAGCCGAAACCCGTCTGCTGAACTTTTGCGACCTGCACGAGGACGAACTGTTCCTGGCCGGTAAGCACCCTAAATACGTTATTTAATAACGGGAACAAACGATTTTTAAATAAAACTGGAGCGCTGCAAGGCGCTTTTTTTTTGATATCAAGACTGGGAAAACCGTGAATACAACAAAAGATACAATACAGCAATACTGGAAACTGACCTGCGACAACGGACGGCAGCAATGGCATTTTGAACCCGATAAAGCCCTGTACCCTGAGTATTACAGCGATAAGGAAGCGTTCTGGCGCAGCACCGCCGGGCGTGAACTCCTGCAGCAGCTTTCCGGCTCTTTTGTATACAATAAGGCACAAAATCCCAACAGTGCAGATGTGGTATATCGCACTTCCCGCTCGGCAGCTCCTGTAAGCAGCTTCGAAAATGGCACACTTACAGCCGAAGAGGCTGCAGCCAGAGGCATAAAATTTTACGAGCAGCTGCAAGACCAGGACGGACACTGGCCGGCCGATTACGGCGGTCCGCTGTTCCTGCTGCCCGGTATTATTATTAATGCTTATGTAACCCATACGCCCTTTGCCGAAGAAGAGCAGGCCCTCATGAAACGCTATATGCTTAATATGCAGAATGCCGACGGAGGCTGGGGACTGCATATCGAAGACAAGTCGACCATGTTTGGCACCGTAATGCAATATGTGGCATTGCGTATACTGGGTATGCAACCCGACGAAGAGCCCGTACAAAAAGCCAGAAACTGGATACAAAGCAATGGTGGCGCCGTTTCTATTCCTACCTGGGGTAAGTTCTACCTTTCGGTGCTGGGTGCATACGAGTGGAAAGGGATGAACTCCCTGTTTCCCGAGTTCTGGCTGCTGCCGCGCTGGTTACCCATACACCCCGGCAACTACTGGTGCCATGCCCGTATGGTATACCTGGGTATGGCCTACTGCTACGGACACAAGGTGGTAGGTAAGATTACCGACCTGGTGGCCAGTCTGCGCGAAGAGATCTATGCCCAGCCCTATGGGCAGATCGACTGGAAAAAGGCCCGCAACAATATTAACAAAGAAGATCTGTATTTTCCGCATCCGCCCCTGCTTAAGCTGGCCAACAAATTCCTGAACACCTACGAAATACGTCCTCCGAAGCGCTTCCGCCGCAAGGCACTCGATGCCGTACTGGCCTATATTGATGCCGAAGACGACCATACCGACTTTATCGACATAGGGCCGGTAAACAAAGCTATTAACGGTATTTGTGTATGGCATGCCTACGGGGCCGATTCCGAGCGTTTCCGCAAGCACCTGGCCCGCCGCTCCGATTACCTCTGGGTAGCCGAAGACGGTATGAAGATGCAGGGCTATAACGGCTCACAGCTCTGGGACGCAGTGTTTGCCGCACAGGCTGTAATGGAAGGGACCCCGGCTGTGCTGGAGGCTTCGAAACCGATGCTTAAAAAACTGTTCTCCTTTATCGATGCCATGCAGGTAAAAAAAGAAGTGCGCGACCGGGCCGAGTTTTACCGGCATCCTTCGGTGGGCGGCTGGCCCTTTTCTACCGTAGACCACGGCTGGCCTATTACCGATTGTACCAGCGAAGGACTTAAAACAGCACTTATACTCCAGAACAGCAGCCTGCTGCAAAGCGAGGTGCAGGCCCTGGAACCCTGGAGGCTTAAAGCGGCGGCTGATCTGCTACTCTCGTTCCAGAACAGCGACGGCGGCTGGGCCTCTTACGAGCTTATGCGTGGCCCGAAATGGCTGGAGCAGATGAACCCCTCTGAGGTGTTCGAAAATATTATGATCGACTATTCCTACGTGGAATGCAGCTCGGCCTGTATGCAGGGCTTAAAGACCTTTACAAAATATTTCCCCGGCTACCGCAGCGAAGAAATCAGCAAGTCTATCCGCCGAGGTGCAGGGTTTATTGCCCGTAAACAACGCAGCGATGGTTCCTTTTACGGTTCATGGGCGGTTTGTTTCTGTTATGGTACCTGGTTCGGGGTAGAAGGACTCCTTGCCGCCGGTCACGGCCGTTACGGCGATGTGGGCGGGCCTTCTCCCGCCATCACTAAAGCATGCCTCTTCCTGGTATCCAAACAGCTTCCCGATGGTGGCTGGGGCGAGCATTTCGAAAGTTGTATCAAAAAAGAATACATCAGTACCACCGAAGGTCAGGTTATTAACACTGCCTGGGCTGTGCTCAGCCTTATGGCTGCCGCCTACCCCGACCGTTCTGTGATCGACCGGGGGATCGACTTCATCAAAAAACGGCAGCTGGTATCCGGCGACTGGCCGCAGGAAGCTATCTCGGGGCTGTTCAACCACAATTGTATGATTACCTACACCGCATACCGCAATGTATTCCCCATATGGGCACTGAACAGGTATGCGTCCTTATACGGACACTAAGCATGATTTTTCGTTAAGAGCCTTTTTCGTACTTTTCAGCCTTATTCCGTATCCCTATGCACGAAATACTGGATGTAAGCCTGCGCAGTGCCGCCGTTTACCTGTTTATGGTTATAGCTATCCGCATCAGTGGCCGTAAAGAGCTTTCGCAGCTCAATACCTCCGATGTGGTGCTTATACTGCTTATAAGCAATGCCGTGCAAAATGCCATGGTAGGCCCCGATACCAGTCTGCAGGGCGGCCTGGTTGCTGCGGCTGTACTTTTCCTGCTCAATTTCCTGCTCAAGAAACTGGTGTTCAGCAATGCATCCATACGTGGCCTGCTCCTGCAAAAGCCCGAAATACTGGTACACAACGGCAAAAAAGAAGCAGGTACCATGCGGCGCCTGGGCATTACACCCGAAGAGCTGGAAGAGGCCATGCGCGAGCATGGGGTAGAATACCTCAAAGACGTAAAGCTGGCCATGTTCGAAATCGACGGCAATATCAGCATCATCAGCGGCGATCAGAACCTGAAACAAACCTACTACAAACGTAAACGCAGGCACAAGTCCCTCAGCGATCTGTAAGGACTTTGGCGCGTGACGGGTAGCTTTCTGATTATGCCTGAGTAAATGCTCATCCCCACGGTTAGAAAATAAAAAGACTCCTCAGGATAACCCCGGGAGTCGTTACAAGAACACATTTTACAGGTCTGTTAGTGTTTAATAATTTTGCGGCTGATTGTTTGTCCATCCGCTGTGTGCATAAGCAATATGTAAATTCCCGGACTAAGAAGCGAAATATCTACACGGAAATCAGTGCTACCCGTATTATGCTGCCGATATACCAGGGCCATTTTACTGTCTTTAAGTGTGTAGCTTTCAATGATTTTGCCCGATCGAATCTGTACATAATCCCTGGATGGGTTAGGAAATATATGTAGTTCTTCCGTAAGGCCGGGTGAACTTTCTTCCTGGCCGAAAGCGGGTTTGGGTAGCCCGGTATCACTATAACCATCGCAGTTGGGAGCATAATACAGGCGAAAGAATTCTCCGCTGATTCCACTGTAAATGATATCATTACCGCCATACGCAATTTTAGAAGCTCCTGCCGTAGCATAATCCAGGTCGGAATGCTGGTAGTTGCCTGTGACCGGGTTAAGCCAGTAGTTGTTAATGGCCGCATTTCCATTATTAACGTAAAAATACTGGTTCACTGAATTTACAATAGGCACCTGGGTATTGGAGAAATTTGCAGGTGAAGACGGGAAATTGGGGTCTATGATCCATAACGCACCCTGGCGTATCACCCGAACGAGCGATCCTGTAGTTGTAGAAATCAGAAGTGTATTATCATTAACGGCTGTTATTTTATCCCAGGCATTGGGTACGGTAACCAGTACCTGTGTCTGCCATGTTGTAGACCAATATAAACGCACCACCTGGTTAGCTGTATTTACGAAAAAAATATTGTTGCTTGTGGGTAGTAGGCTGATGTTTGATTTTACGCCGGAAGGAACTGCATTGTTCATATCGCTGTGTATCCAGGTACTTCCGTCGAACCAAAGCATCTGAATGGCAGAAGAAGTAGTGATATAGAAGATCTGGTCATTGGATGCAACCTGTATCCCGTCACGGGCATTGCCGGGAACCGCATCATTGAGGCCGGAACGGCTCCAGTAGGTACCGGATACATGAGAAATGCTGTGTATTTTATGGTCTGAAGTAACAAAGAACACGCGATTGGTATAGCCGGTTTCAATATCGTTGGTGGCATTGTTGCCACCGCTGTACATCAGGTCCCGGTATTCCCAGGTATCGCCTGTTGTGCGTTCTAATGATTTTATACTACCCCCTGATACGTAAAAAACCTCGTCTTTTACCTTGGAATAGGAAAGCTCGCTGACGCCGTTGTAGGGTTCGCACCCGGAACATATCTGTTCGGCGTGCCATTTGCTGTCTTCGCAGACCAGTTCGGCAATAAAGAAGGCATCTCCGTAACCGCGTGTGCGCAATGTTACGGGCATTTCCAGGGTAAGCGCATGCGGGTTGCTATTGTAAACGGTATACTGGCTGAACTGCAGGCCGGTGCTTGGATCGATCCAGGTAATACGATAATTACCGATTTCATTGGCGTTCAGCGTAAAAGTATTGTTAACGGAGCCGGGAGCCGGAGGTACCCAGGAGCTTAGCCATAAATAGGCCGGATGGTAATCGCGCAGGTGACTAAACACAAAATTAGTGTCCTGAACCCAGCCAACAAATTGTATACCCTGATTACTTTTACTATATATCTGCATCCCATTCTGGGGGGAACGGTCGTAAATCAAAAGATCTTCATCCGCTTCAAAAAGTTCGTAATTATCTAATATACGCCGTATGGGTATATAATGATGATGAAGTTTATTGATGAAATCCAGTTCTATGTATACGTCCCACCACCACATCATGGGGGTACCATCGATGCCGGTAATCAGGGAAGATAACAGGGTGGCATGAAAGTCAAAACCGTGCGGATCAATATCAAAAGCCGGTTTCGGGTCAAAGTTATGTCCGAACTCATTTGCTATATAGGGTTTGTTATCATATTCTTCTGCACATATCCGCCGCTGGCTATAAAAATGACTGGAAAAATTATCTGCGCTGTCTGTAGCATCCAGGTTTTTGTAATCATGTGTTGTCATATAATCCATATGGTCCCATAGCACAGACAGTCCATGTCTAAGCCCTCCACCCATACTGGTAGATATTATATGAGCATTTATATCATATTGTCTTATATAATTATACATTTCCTGGTGCCAGCTAATAACTTCATTGAAATAGCCCGGATATGGTTCATAGTTGTATAGATTGGGAATGGAATCTGAAGGTGCATTTACTTCATTAAAAAGTTCCCAGCCAAACAGGTTGGTGCGGTGTCCGAACCGGCTTATCATATAGCGCAGGTAGTTTTTGTAAATGGCTTTAGCTGCTGAATTGCTAAAGAAACTTAGACGCCCGCCGGTAACAGGGCCACCATGAACCGGATTGTACGGATTTTTGGCCCAACCGTTCCAGGTATGCATAAACTGCCCTCCATCCGACAGGGTAAGCTGAATTTTTATGTTCTTGGCCTTACACATATCGAATACTTTGTCCAGCCGCCACAGGTCTTTTTGGTTATAGGACCCGAGGTAAAAATGCTCTCCGTCTTCTACATCGTAGCCATGTATCGTAAAACCCCATTCTGTACCCAGCAGAATCCGAATGAAATCAATGCCGTTCTCTTCCAGGACGTCTGTACGGGTTTCGTATTGATAAGTACCAAAAGTTAAATCCCGGTTGACACCTTTGTCCTTTGAAAAAGCCAGGTTATGTCCAACTGGAAAATAAACATCTCCGTTATCGTACTTAAAACGCTTGTCCCTTACCTTAATAAAACCGGGATCGTTGGAATTGGTCACATTGATGTTGTAATACAGGGACAAAAGCGGGAGGCCTATAGACGGGTTGTGGGTAGAATTGCTGATCAGAATACGGTAGCGCCAGGTCCCGGTCTGCGGCAGGGTGAAATGTATACGCCATTCATCGTTCCCGGTCGGCTGCAGTATTTCGCAGGGGAAATGATCGCTAATCTGATGATATACAGCATTTTGCGTATACGATGTATAGTAGTAGCCGTCTACATAGTAGGTAACATTAGATGGTGAGATCAGCAGCAGACGTACACTGATCTCATCGTAATCATAAGGACTGGAATAAACCGCCCCATTCAGGGTGAAACGGATCGTGTTCTCCGTGTACTTTGTGACACTTGATGAAGGAAGTACCAGGTTTGACACCGTAAGTGCCGAAAATGCTTCCGGGCATACAAGCAGAAGGAGCCATAAAAGATGCATTCGTAAGAATTTCATAGGATAAATAGTTTAAATGTTTTAGATCCAAGTGCATCGACCCTGAACAGATTGCTGCATATCAGCATTTACTGCTATAGGGACTGTTTTTGAAATGTAGGTATAAGCCAGGGCATAGAAGTCGGCTAGTGTACAACCGGTGAATGTTCCTGTAGGAGTGGTACAGTTTTTTGTATAAACGGTCCCGGCAGGTATTACTTAAGATATGTACATAAAATATAATGGTGCAGGATACTCCGATGCTGTGTATGCGTTATCTGCACAAACTATTTGTTATTAACAAAAAAGCCCGAACCAATATTGATTCAGGCTTTTTCTTGTGTACCCCAGACGGGACAAAATTCGAACCATTTAACGGAAGATTTGGAGCGATTGAGCCGGATGATAGGGGAATAAGGGAAAAGAAAACGGTTTTATCTGTTTATAATAACCTTGCTTTGCAGTATTGGAGCAGCATTTTTATTATTTCTTACCCGCAATATATACAGCCCTGGATTTAGATGGGATACATCTACCGTACCGGCGTGGGAATGAGAAATTAGAGTATGCCCGTAAACGTCTGTAAACTCAATGCTGCTATTATCTGTTATGCCCTTTAAATGCAAAACGGTAGAAGCCGGATTGGGGTATACAGAAAATTCTGTTGTCGGAAAATTTGAAGTATTCAGATAATTCAGGCAGTTTCCATTATCAGCTTCGCTGTTGCGTAACAAATTTGCTTGCTGCAGTATTTCCTCCGGCACATTATATCTTACAGGGTACGAGGTCACTTCCACTGTGTGCAGCACCCCCTTCAAATGAATGGATTCTCCCGGAGGTATGTCGGTGATGCGGGTTTTTGCTAAAAGTGCAAAAATATTCTTGCCCTTTATACTATCGGATGCAGATAGTCCATAGGGCGCATAAAACTTTGTGGGAGTGCCGCTGTATTCCAATGATGGCGGCAAATAAAGCGGCGATCCGCTGGGATACCATTTATCGTTCAATCCGTTCCAAAGACGAAAACCTTCGAATACATCCGGATCTGAAAACACTTTATTTCTTTCTATTGGCATGGATTTATATAATTCATTGTTGCATAGGTGTGTGAAGGCATAACGCCTAAAATCATGGGTCAGAACTGACGAATCATTAAGCATGACTGTATGGGTTAATGAATCCGTGTAAAACCTGGAGATAGTGTCAGGATTGGATGCAAAGTAAAAAGAGGGTTCAATCCAGACAAAATTTTGCGATTCTTTGTTAGTCAATTTTGCATCAACAAAAATTGCATCCATCCCTTGTTTTAAGTAATACAATCCGCTATATTCCAAATTTATAGCCAATGTATCGGGATCATTCAATGCATTTCGTTGGCTATTTGCAATAAAATAGATTCCGAAGTCTCCCTTTATAACCGGGTATTCACCGAAATACGGATCGTAGCTTCCATTTCCATTAAGGTCAACAAAGGGTGCTATATTTAAGGGCTCGCCGTTTACTATATCTCCATGAGCAGGCCAATTCATAATTACTTCCGGCATCTGATATCCTGGCAGTTGATGTTGGGCAATGTGCTGTTGAATCTGTTCTTTGGATACAGCCCATATCCTCTCATATCTTAAGTCATAAGCAGGATTGTAGGTATTGGCAATTGGACCGGCTTTCCAACCTGGATAAATGGAGCCATTATAACTGATAGGACCATTTCGCAGTATTGAATTAGCAAGTTCGCCTCTTACTAACAGCGACAGGTTTGCATACGTTTGGTGTTGATCATCCTGCAAAGCAATCGAATGGCCATTAACGTAAGAAAATATGATTGTTAATCCATTCCAATCTTTTTCGAAATATTGGGAAAATCCTACACCGACGCATAAAAAAGAAATGATAATAGTAAATAAAGGTTTCATAACGTTGAATAATTTTGATATATTCAAAATTAGCCCCTTTAACATCAGTGAAAAAAGACAATTTATAGTGCTTGTCGGGCATGTAGTTTTGCTCGTATATGCATCAGACTATTCACAACGAGAGCCCTCTTTTTGTTTACTAACCTTGCTGTAAATTCGTTATTCCCCTGTAAAAACAGTTACGGCCTGTTTAAACCATGTTCCCGAACCCGGGTTCTGTGCCAGCACCCAATACACACCATCACTGATGTTCTGCGGCGACCAGGTGTTTTTATAGTTGTCGTCTGTATAAATGCATTCGCCCTAACGGTTATACACGCGGAACAGGAAGCCGTCCGGCAGGTTTTCGTACAAGAGTACCACTACGTGTCCTTATCTTTGGGGATAGACAGAGGATCTTACTTCCCTTTCTTACTTTCAACAAAAAAGCCATGACCTGCATCATGGCTTTTTCTCTGTGCCCGGGGCGGGACTCGAACCCGCACAGTATCACTACCGCCGGATTTTGAGTCCGGTGCGTCTACCAATTCCGCCACCCGGGCATACGGGCTTATTTTAAGCGGGAGGCAAAAATACTATACAATTCGGATTTTCCAAAAAATCAGCGTATTCAGGCCAGCTCCAGGTTTTCGATGGAGATTACGCTTTTCAGGCTGCCGAATTCTACACGTACCTTGGTGCCGTTTATTTCTACTACCTTACCTACCTGGCGTGTACCGGTCATGCGTACCTCGCTGCCGGGCAGAATCACCGCCAGTTTTCGCGCAATTACTTTTTCGCGGGTATTTTCTTTTTCGAAACGTTTTTTCTCTTCTACCATCCGCGCTTTTTCTTTGCCCATAGCCTTTACAAAGTCGCTGATGATCTCTTTTTTGTTTTTGGTCTGGTCCCATTTCTGGCCCAGTTCCTGCATTTTTCTACCCAGTGCTATCAGTTTTACTTCTTCTTCGCGCTGCCCTTTGAACTTATTGAGCTTTTCGGTCCACTTTTCCTCGGCCTGCTTTGCTTTTTCCTTAGCCTCGGCAGCCTCAGTGCGGGCGGCTTCGGTCTTGCGTATCTCTTCGTTAAGGTCGTTGCGGCGTTTTTGAAGTACGTTTAGTATATGATCGAGCTTTACCTTACTGGTATCTGTTTTTTCCTTGGCACGTTGTATCAGGGCCTGGGGTATTCCGCTTTTTTCGGCAATAACAAAGGTGTAGGAACTTCCCGGTTTACCGATCTCCAGCTGATACAGAGGCTGCAGTGTACGGTCGTCGAACAGCATGCAGGCGTTTTGTACACTTTTTAACTGCTCGCCGGCCACTTTAATATTACCGTAATGGGTGGTAATAATACCAAAGCTCTTGCTGCCGGCCAGTTCTTCCAGTATTACTTCGGCCATGGCTCCGCCTAATTCGGGGTCGGAACCGGTACCGAACTCGTCGATGAGGAACAGGGTACTTTTACCGGCCCGCTCCAGGAATCGGCGCATTTTAATGAGCCGCGAAGAATAGGTGGAAAGCTCGTATTCGATACTCTGACTGTCGCCGATATCGGTAAGCAGGTTGCTGAAAAACCCGAACTCGCTTTGCGCGTCGCAGGGCACGGGTATGCCGGATTGCAGCATAATCTGCAGTAGTCCTGCCGTTTTAAGGGCAATGGACTTTCCCCCGGCATTGGGTCCGCTTATAATAAGTATGTTATGGCCCTGTTGCAGGTGCATGCTCAGAGGTACCACTATTTTGTTCTGGTCGCGGTTTTTACGTATAAGTATGGGATGCCGTCCGTTACGGATGTTCAGCACCGGTTTTTCGGAGTAGTGCGGAATATCGGCATTCAGCTCCCTTCCCAGCAGAGCTTTGGCACGGGTAAGATCCAGGTGCACCAGGGTTTCGAAAAAGGATAACAGCAGGGGATACTTATGGCGCAGGGTTTTGGTAAGCTCGCGCAGTATACGGCGCACTTCGGCCTTTTCGTCGGCCTCAAGCGAAGCAATTTCGTTGTTTATCTCGATGGTTTCGCCGGGTTCTATAAAGGTAACCTTACCGGTATTGCTGCTGCCGTGTATAATGCCGCGTATCTCGCGTTTGCTTTCGGATACAATGCTTACCACTCGGCGGCCGTTCATGAACGATTCTTCCACATCGGCCAGCACATTGGCTTTTCGCAGTTTGGAAAGGATGCTCTGGAACATACGCTCGTTTTCGCGGCGGCGGGTTTGCAGCGAACGGCGTATAGCCGCCAGCTGGGGCGATGCATTGCTGCGTACAATGCCGTGTTCGTCTATAATACCCTGTATGCGCTCGGGTATTTCTTTTTCGGCCTCCAGGCCTGCCTGTAAACGATACAGGTAGGGATAGGCCTCTTCTTTATCTTTTACAAAACGAAGAAAACCATTGCAGGCTTCCACTACGGCCAGTATGGCCAGCAGCTGTTTTTCGTCGAGCACCGAACCCTCTAACCGCAGCAGTTGCAGCTCTTTCTGTATATCTGGTGCAGAAATATCGGGGAAAGAAAGCCCCATGCGGAAAGTGGCCAGCATTTCGCCGGTCTGGTGCAGCGCCATGTACGACTCTTCGTAGCCGGAGTAGGGCTTAAGAGACTTAACCCGTTCGCGGGCGGTTTTTATACGGCAGTTTTCCTCTATCCATTCCAGTATGGTAAGGAACTCCAGCTTTTCGGCGGTATCTTTGGGATAAATGAACATAGTATGCTGATGCAAAGGTATTAAAAAGCTTGCTGTATAAACAGGCAGTATACCTGTATATATATTCAGCATTGTTTATACAGGGCCGGGCCTGCAGGATATGCTAACGCTTTTTTAACATAAGCTGTTGTTTGTCATTGCCTCTGCATATGCCGTAAAAGGATGGGAACAAGGCAGAACCGTGCTTGCCCGGAATAACGTTATTTTAAGTGATTAGGCCCCCGTGCGGGTTTCTTCGTATAGATTAAATTCGGTACTTTTGAGAGCTTGAAAAATCAGAATCAAAAGAATCGAAAATCATGAATATTGCTCTAATTACAGGGTCTGGCGGATTAATCGGAAGCGAATCGGTTATTTTCTGTGCAGATAAATTTGACCTGATCGTAGGGATCGATAACGATATGCGGGCTTATTTCTTCGGGAAAGATGCCTCTACTAACTGGAATGTGCTGGAACTGAGCAGCAGATTCAGCAACTATAAACATTACAATGCCGACATCAGGGATTATGCAGCCCTGGAAGCTATTTTCAGTGAGTATGGCAAAGATATAAAGCTCATTATTCATTCGGCAGCACAGCCTTCGCACGACTGGGCAGCCCGCGAACCGCTCACCGATTTCGGCGTAAATGCCACCGGTACTCTTAATATGCTGGAGCTGTGCCGTACCCATTGCCCCGAATCGGTATTTATCTTTACATCTACCAATAAAGTATACGGCGATAACCCGAACCTGCTGCCCCTGGTAGAGCTGGAAAAACGCTGGGAAATTGCCGAAACACATCCTTACTTCGAAAGAGGAATCGACGAACAGATGTCGCTCGACCATACCACACACTCCATCTTCGGAGCTTCGAAAGTAGCGGCCGATGTACTGGTACAGGAATACGGGAGGTATTTCAATATGAATACGGCCGTTTTCCGCGGAGGCTGTCTTACGGGGCCTAACCATTCCGGAGCTAAGCTGCACGGCTTTTTATCGTACCTGGTAAAATGTAACCTGAGCGGCGATCACTATACAATTTTTGGCTACAAAGGCAAACAGGTGCGCGATAATATACACAGTTACGACCTGGTGAACATGTTCTGGCATTTTTACCAGAATCCCAGGAAGGGCGAGGTATATAATGCCGGCGGAAGCCGCTTCTCGAACTGTTCGATGATCGAAGCCATTGAGGCCATTGAGCAGATATCGGGTAAAAAGATGAATTATTCCTATACCAGCGACAACCGTGTGGGCGACCATATATGGTATGTGAGCGATATTCAGAAGTTCCGCTCGCATTATCCTGACTGGGAATACAAATACGATCTGAACGATATTATTTCCCAGATACATAATTCTATGAAGGAACGCGTTACGAAAAGCGTTTAGAATGAAAAAAACAGTCACTTTTATTGCACGTAATTACCCGCCTTCGCTGAATATTAACGGGGAGTCGGTGTGCGATATGATTGGTTTCCTGGAGCAGCATTACCCGGAAATAAACTGTAATGTGGTATATGTAGATAAGGTTACGGAACACGGAGGTAAAAAGCGTAAACCGCTGGGTAACCTGGTGCCTGTGCGTAACCGCTTCGACCGCGGACCACTCCGGCTCCTGAAGCTGTTTTACGACGGGTATATGCTTATACGCAGGGCCCGGAAGCTGAAGTCGGATCTGTACATTATAACTACTTCGCCACCCCTGCTGCCTTTCTGGGCATCGCGGGGGCTGGGAAAAAGAAACAAACGTGCATTATGGGCGCTGGATCTGTTCCCCGAAATGTTTAAGGCCAATGGGAACATCGGCGAGAATAACTTTATTTATCGCCGTATACTTAAAAAAACGTATGCCGACAGCCCGGAATTTGTAATTGCACTGGGGCCTAAACAAGCCCTGTATATAACGGAAAACTGCTACGGGAAAAAGATACCTATGAGTATACTGCCCTGTGGTGCCTTTGAGGGTAAGCCCTCCGAAACGGCTCCGGAATGGTACGATGCATCCCGGATCATTATCGGTTATTGTGGTAATGTGCACGATGCACATAATCCTGATTTTATACGTTTTATGATAGAGTCGGTTGACCCGGAGAAGCATTTGCTGGTGTTGGCCCTTTACGGCAGCAAAGCTCCGGAGCTGATCGAATTTGCCAGGGATAAACCGGGTGTAAAGCTGGTTGGAAATGTGCCCCGCGAGCAGCTGATTTTTATCGATGTGCATATGGTAAGCCTGCTTCCGGGTTTTACACATTATGCGGTTCCTTCCAAAGCCGTAAGCGCAGTTACTATGGGTAAACCCATTCTTTTTTGCGGGAATCCGGAAAGCGACAACTGGTTTATGTTTCAGGATGCAGGCTGGCTTATTGAAGATGCGCCGGGTATGCAGGCACAGATTAAGTCGTTCTGCCTGAATATAAGCAAAGCCGGAATTGAAGAAAAGGCTTCGAAAGCTGCGGCATATGGCCCTCGCCTGGAAGAGATGGTTAAGGCTTCGTACCGCTTTGTGGGGGATTATATAAGTGCTTTACCCTAAATGTCTTACAGCATACTGTCGTAAAGTGCGGCATATTTGCTTACCTGTATTTTTTCTTCGAAACGCTCCAAAAATACCTGCCGTGCCTGTTGCGAAAGCTGTGCATGATGCTGCGGATTCAGTACGTACTGTATGCCCTGGGCCAGGTCGGCAGCATCTTTATACCGCGCCAGGTACCCGTTTTGCCGGTGCAGGATAATATCGGGTATACCGCCGGCATCGAACCCTGTTACGGGCGTACCGCAGGCCAGCGACTCTACCAGGGAATTGGGCAGGTTTTCGGCCAGCGAGGGTAATACAAAAACATCGGCTGCGGCATAGTAGCGGGCCATAAGCTGTTCGTCGGAAATAAAGCCGGTATATATACTTTCGAAACCGCTGTAACTGCCTTCTTCACGTGCTTTCCCGAATATTACCAGGGCCATTTCCTGTATGCTTTGAGGATTTTTCTGTTTCAGGTATTCGAGGCTTTGCAGCAGGTAGTGCATGCCTTTACGGCTGTCGTTTATATTGGCAGCACCAAAAAGGATGATCTTTTTGCCGGTGGGTAGCCCCAGTTCGCGGCGCAGCATATCCTTATTGCCGGGTTTGTGTATATCGCCGGACAGGGGGTTGGCAATAACGCGCACCTCCTTATCGCGGAACAGGCTGCTCTCGGAGGCCTGCTCGCCCAGCCAGCGGCTCGGGGTAACCACTACCAGGTTCAGTTTGTGAAAGAAATGCTCTTTTCGCCGGTGTATGTAGGCTGAATAATCGCCGCCACCGGGATTTTTAAGATAAAAACAGTTACCGCAGTGCTGTGTGTAATGGTTGCAGTCGTAGGCATAATGACATCCGCCGGTAAAGGCCCACATATCATGCAGGGTCCATACAACGGGAGTACCCCGCCGGCTCAGTTCTTCCAGGCGGGCAAGGGATAAAAAGCCCTGCGTTATATAGTGCAGGTTTATCAGGTCGAACTCTTTCAGACGCTTACCGATAAAGGGGTTTCCGGTGAGCCCGGAACTGAACTGGAACAGATCTTCGCGTTTCTGTATAATGCGCGTTATCTTTTGTTTTTCCAGGGCCATAGCAGCATTGCGTACCCATTTTCCGCTGAAGCTTTGGGTATCGGTATATACAAAAGAAACGTCGCGCCCCTGTTTTTGCAGTCCCTTGTACAGGCGGCGGCAGGCAATGGCTGCACCTCCGTTTCCGGATTCCGTGTTGAAGAGCCCTATTTTCATGCCTGATGCCTGGTTTTATCTGCATCTGCAGTATAGAAACAGCCGGTTTGGGTACATATATCCTGATCGGTTACCATTTCCGGAAATTTTTGGCCGGAGAACCTTACCCCGAATTTGTGTTTGCTGCTCATGCCGTTTACTTTGGGAATGCGCGTAAAAGTACAAAAAATGAGGCAGACCGGGTTTTATATTTAGCTACAAAATGGAGCCTGGCTAAGGTTAAATCACAAAAAATAGTAGATTTGCTGTCTTTCAATATTAAAAAGAGCGCGAAGCAATTGAGATGGATAAAGGGCAGGCAAATTATGCAGTTTTTGTTATACAGGCCAGGATGGGTTCTGTGCGCCTGCCTGGTAAAATACTGATGCCTGCTTTTGCGGGTAAAAGTATACTGGATATTATTACCGCAAAATTACGTACCCGTTTTCCGCATATTCCTGTTTATGTAGCCAGCGGTCCGCAGGCACAGAATGCGGCCCTGGAATCATGGGCTGCCGGTAAGGACCTGCAGTTGGTATGGGGCAGCGAAAACGATGTGTGGTCGCGTTTCAGAGATATTGCCCGCAGCAGCGGCGCTTCGTATCTTATTCGTATCTGCGCCGATAACCCCTTCCTGGATATGGATTATGTAGACGAGCTTCTGCAGGAAGCGCACCGCAATCCCGAAGCAGAGTATATTGCGCACTGCGTTAACGGAACGCCGTCTATACGCACACACCTGGGAATTTATTGCGAAATGATTGCAGGACAGGCTCTGTTACATAAAATGGAAGGGATAAGTACCGAAGACCGCGAGCATGTTACCAGTTTTATATATGGTGCAGGAAAGGAGTATTTCCGCCTGGCATGGATAAAACACCAATGGCCTGCCGGAATAATGGATTGTCTGCGTCTTTCGGTAGATACACCCGAAGATATGGAAAACGCTGCTGCCCTGTATGCTGTTACGGATGGAAATGCAAAACGTGCTGCGGAATATGTGTCAGAACACCCCGAAATAGCCGCCCGGATGGCAAAACAAATACAAAAGTTCAAAAAGTAAGCATATGCATACCTACATTATAGGCGAGATAGGACAAAACCACAATGGTTCTGTAGACATAGCCAAAGTAATTGCCGACCTCTGTCTGCATCCTGTAAAAGACCGTTTTTTCGACCGCGACCTGCAACCTATGGATGCGGTAAAGCTCACCAAGCGCGATCTTAAAGAAGAGCTTACACAGAGCCAGATGGATCAGCCATACAACTCGCCCCACAGTTTTGGCAGCACCTATGGCGAACACCGTGCTGCACTGGAACTGAGCGACGAAGAGCACTACGAGGTGTACAAACATGTAAAGGCCCGTGGTGCCGATTTTGTGGAAACCCTTTGCAGTATAGGCTGCCTGAGCATATTGCGCTATTTTACACCCGATCGTCTTAAGGTGGCCAGCCGCGATCTTACCAACCTGCCCCTGCTCAATGCCCTGGCCGAAACTAAAATTCCCATTATACTTTCTACCGGTATGGGAGGCGAAGAAGAACTGGACGATGCCCTTGAGGTAATTACCCGGCATCACGAACAGATAAGTATACTGCACTGCCTTTCGGAATATCCCAGCGATTACCGGAACCTGAATCTGAACAGTATCCCCTTCCTGGCAAAAAAATACCCCGAGTATACCATCGGTTATTCCGACCATTCCATAGGCATTGTGGTGCCTACGGTGGCCGTAGCACTGGGTGCCCGCATCATTGAAAAACATGTTACGCTCGACCGTAATATGAAGGGCAGCGATCATGCCGGCTCGGCCGAAAAGGATGGTATCTTCCGTATGGTACGCGATATACGAAATATAGAAATGGCATTGGGCGAAGAAAAGATGTTCCGCTCCGAGGCCTCGGCCTCTTCCAGTGTAAAGCTGGAACGTTCTGTGGCTTCGCGCCGTGTTATTGCCAAAGGCGAAATAATAAACGAGGCCGATCTGCATCTGCTGAGTCCGGGTAACGGAGTTAAATGGAAAAACCGCAGCCTTATTACCGGGAAAGCAGCGCAGCGCGATATTGCCGCAAACGAACTGATATTCCCCGAAGATGTTGCCTGAGTTCCCCATAAAAATGGTGTTTACCGATATTGACGGGGTATGGACCGATAACGGTATGTATTACAGTGCCGATGGTTTTGCACTGAAAAAATTTAATACCTCCGACAGTGCCGGTGTAGCTTTTTTGAATATACTGAACGTACCGCTGGTAATTATAAGCGGCGAAGATACAGGCGAAACACGCCGCCGTGCTGAAAAACTGGGAATACAACAGGTGTATTGTGGTATACGGAATAAAAAGAGCCTGGCAGAAAGGCTTTGCGCCGAACAGGGTATAAGCCTGCAACAGGCAGCTTTTATAGGAAATGATCTGAACGATCTGCCCCTGCTGCAGCTTTGCGGCCGCTCTGCTGCCCCTGCCGATGCCCCGGATTATATAAGGGATAAAGTGCATTTTGTTACCCTTGCCCGGGGAGGTGAAGGTGCATTCCGGGAATTTACCGAACAACTGATACGCGAGGCCGGATTGCTGGAACATGTAATTGAACGTTTCCTGGAAAACCTGGCCCAAACCCCATATTAATGCCAGATATGGCCGTTTAAAATGCTTCAGGCCGTTTAAAACAGATAAATTTAGCAGTTGTAATGAACGTATGCCCCATTTGTAATAGCCCCGATACTTTTATAATATTGCGTAACAGCCGCTACAGTGTTTGCCGCTGCCGTTCGTGTAAACTTCTTTTTGGCACCCCGCTCCCTGCTGAGCAGGAGCTAATGGAGTTTTATCAGGGCTTTATGTTTGCGCCCCCCGACCTTGCAGATATACAACGGCTAAAGAAGGATAAAAAAAAGGAACTGAAGCGGCTTTTTGAGTTTACGGAGGCCGATAAGAACAAAACCCTGCTCGACCACGGAGGTGGTACCGGTTTGTCGTGGATATCGGCAAAGGAACTGGGTTTGGATACCTATTACCTCGATCCTGACCAGGTGGCTACCCGCTTTGTAAAGGACCATTTCGGGCTTGGCGAAGAGCAGATTGTGCATGACCTGAACAGGGAAACACGCCGCTTCGATTTTATTCTTTCGGATAATGTGGTAGAGCATGTTACCGACCCGGCCGGTTTTGTAAAACACCTGTACGATAAACTGGCCCCAGGCGCTAAACTTGTAATAAAAACACCCAGGGCAGCGAATGGCGAAACCCTGTTTAACCCGGTGGTGCTGGCACTTTATTTTGCTAATATTTATAAAGATACCGGTGTGCCAGGGGCCCTGAAAAGCTTGTTTGTACACCGCTACTGGCATTGTTTTCCGCCCCGGCATATATATTCGTTTTCGCCCGAAAGTGCTGTGAAACTCTGCGAAAAGGCAGGCATACCCGCCCGGCAGGTAAGCTTTGGTTCGTATTCTACGCGCTGGTTCGAGTATTCGGTAACCAGGCTGTTCCTGAAACCCAAAAAGCTGTCGGCAGGTATGTTGTTGCGTAAAGCATTTCTTTTGAGCCTGGTTCCTTTCGAGCTGATGGTAAAACCTTTTCAGATCATTTTAACAAATATGGGACTTATAAGTCGTGCGGGATTGATAATTAGGATAGTAAAGGAATAATAATCATAGGAAACAGCCAGGAAAACCGGGCTTGTGACGATATAAAGACCGGAGACACTTAAAAACCCGATACTTCGTTTAAATTTGCTAAGCAAAAAAATAACCAGATACAAAACAGGATGGAAAATAAAGAAACCCTAAAGAACCGGATATTATTGCCGGTACTGTTTGTGGTAAGCCTTGTGATAACCATGGTATACCTGTACCCCAATTTTTCAGGGAAAGTACTTAACCAGTCGGATGTGATACAGGCCGCAGGCGGACATACCGAGGTAAATAAATACAAGAAAGAACAGGGTAAGCAGATACTGTGGACCAACAGTATGTTTTCAGGCATGCCTACCTACCAGGTTTACCTGGAACACGAAGATAACTTTATCAAGCGTTTCATTCTGAATCCTCTTACACAAAATCTGCCATCACCATTCAGTATATTCCTGATAAGTCTGGTATCGTCGTTTTTGCTGTTCTATGCGCTTAAGTTTAATCCCTGGGTTAGTTTTATATCCAGTCTTATATTTACATACAGCTGTTTTAATATTGTAAGTATAGAGGCGGGGCACCTGAACAAAATACTGGCCTTTGCCTTTACACCGGCCGTATGGGCCGGCGTGGTGCTGGTATTCGACCGCAAATGGGTGGCCGGTGCTGTGGTAAGCCTTTTGTCGGTTGCGTTGCAGCTGGCATCGAATCACCCGCAGATAACGTATTATACCCTGTTGGGTGTGGGCATATATTTTGTGTACCAGCTGCTGCGTGCCATTCGCGAAAAACAGTTCAAAAGCCTGCTTGTAGGAGCTTCGGTACTGGTGTTGTCGCTGGGGCTGGGTTTAGGAACCAATGCATCTTTATTGTGGACAACCTACGAGTATTCTAAAGAAACCATCCGCGGCGGTGCCGAATTGTCGGATGCGCCTAATAAAGGGGCAAGCGGCCTGGATAAAGGTTATGCCTTTAGCTGGAGCTATGGTATTGGCGAAACCCTTGATCTTATTATTCCTGCCGTAAACGGTGGCGCCAGCGGCGAGGAACTTTCGAAAAAATCGGAAACCTACAAAGCTATGATAGAGCATGGTGTGCCCCGCTCCGCAGCTGAAAATTTTGCAAAATCGGCACCCACCTACTGGGGTAAACAGCCCTTTACAGGCGGCCCTTCGTATATGGGTATTGTAGCGTTCCTTTTCTTCCTGTATTATATGCTGGAGGGCTTGCGTAACTTTAAAATGGAAGGCCGTATTACCCTGCTCTCTCTGCTGCGTACTATATTCTCCGGCAAATCGGCCAGAGGCTGGATATTCGGTATGTTTATATTCTCTCTGTTTATGGCATGGGGAAAGAACTTTAGCGTATTTGCCAATTTTATGTTCGACTATTTCCCGCTGTACAATAAATTCCGTACGCCGGCAATGGCTATGAGCCTTACTCTGTTCAGTATTTCCATAGGGGCCGGTTTTGGTATTATGACACTGCTGGAGAACCTGAAAGCCGATCCGGCTAAAGAGGCAAAACGGTTTCTTATAGTAGCGGCCTCGCTGGGTGGCTTCTGCCTGCTTATAGCACTCGCTCCGGCTCTGTTCCTGTCGTTCGAGAACGAAGCCATTGATGAAAGTATTAAAGGTATGATCGGTGGCGAAAACTGGCTGCTGGAAGCCATACAGAGCGACCGTGCCTCGCTGGCACGCATGGATGCCTTACGTTCGGGTATTTTCGTTGCCCTTTCGGCGTTACTGGTATGGCTGCTCAGTAAAAACATGCTTAAACCGGCCATATTCAGTGGTATACTGGCCGTTCTGGTACTGGTGGATATGCTGGGTGTTGACAGCCGCTATATGTCGCCGGGCGATTTTAAACCTAAAAAAGTGCTGGCAAGTACTGCTTCGCCTGCTGATCGACAGATTCTGCAGGATCCGGATATACATTACCGTGTGTTTGATGTTACCCGCGGACCATTTGCCGATGCCACTCCTTCGCTGTTCCATAAATCTATAGGCGGGTACCATGCAGCCAAACTGCGTCGTTACCAGGACCTGATAGAGCGCCACCTGAGCAAACAAAATATGGCTGTGCTGGATATGCTCAATGCCAAATATGTAATTATAAGCGATGCCGAAGGACGCCCGCAGGCTATGCCTAACCCGGGAGCTCTTGGAAATGCCTGGTTTGTGAATAATTTTAAATGGGCTGCTACCCCCGACGATGAAATTAACGGCCTTACCGGTTTTAACCCGGCTACCACAGCCGTTATAAACGAAAAGGATAAAGCCTATGTAAACGATCTGGGTACTGCAACAGATTCAACCGCACGTATAAAACTGGTGTCGTACTTCCCCGACGATATGAAGTACGAGTCGGTAAGCTCTGCTCCCGGCCTGGCCGTATTTTCGGAAATATACTACAATAGCGGAAAAGGCTGGGAAGCCTATATCGACGGGCAAAAGACCGAGCACATACGTGTAAACTATGTGCTGCGTGCCCTTAAGATTCCGGCAGGTAAACACAGCATTGAATTTAAGTTTGAGCCGCAAAGCTTTAAAAAGGGTTCTCTTATTTCGCTGGTATCCAGTGTACTTGTGCTGGTGCTTTCGCTCGCGGGTATTGCGTTTGTTATTTACAAAAAACGTAAGCAGGCGCAGGCATAGCTAAAATTATGGGAGTTGTAGCCAGAGAAGGAATAAAGGGCACCGCCGTGTCGTACATAGGTGTTCTTATCGCGTATGTTTCTCTGGTTATTATACTGCCATACTGCCTGAGTGTGGAAGAAAACGGCCTGATACGTGTATACGTAGAGGCGGTGGCTATTTTTGCACTTATCTTTCAGCTCGGTATTCCCAGCGCCGTAGTGCGCTATTATTCCAGGCACAGCGCCGAGGCACATACCCGCCAGGGCTTTATTGCACTTAATGTATGGGGTGCATTGCTGGGTATTATACTTATGATGGTGCTGGGCTGGCTGCTGAAAGAACCCGTGTTTGCCTACTTCCGCAGTAAAGCACCTTCGTTTAACCAGTACTATATATACATGCTGCCGGCTGCGGGTTTTATGATACTGGCCGCGGTATTCGAAAAATTCTCGAATACCCTGCTTAAAATAACCTGGCCCATTTTTTTCAGAGATGTGCTTAGCCGCGCACTGCTTGCCGTTTCGGTATTGCTGTATTTTTTTGATGTATTAAGTCTGCCGCAGATGTTTATAAGTGTGGTGGCAGGCTACCTGCTGGTATTTCTTTGCCAGGCGGGGTATTACTTTTTTATATCGGGTACTCCGGCGCGTGTAGGCAGGCCCGGGCTGGAAAAAAGTTTTATTAAAGAATACGGGGTTTACCTGCTGTTTACCTCGGTAGGCAGTATTGGAAACAGCATAGGTGGCCGGGTAGATATTTTTATGCTTACCTCGTATACCGGGCTCGAAGATGCCGCCGTGTATTCGCTGGCGATGTACCTGGCTACCATTATAGAACTGCCGCAACGCTCGCTGGGGCAGGTGCTTTCGCCGCTTATGGCCGATGCCATTAATAAAGACGACCGGGAACGGATACGCAGCATTAACCGCGATGCAGCCTTATCGCAGCTTATGGCCGGATTCCTGCTCTTTTTGCTGATTGTGCTTAACATCAGCGATTTTTATAATGTAATACCGAATGGCGAAAAATACGCCGGTGGTATAGGTGTGGTAGTTATTACGGGAATTTCGAAACTGATATCGCATGCAATGGGTGCGAATACGCTTATCACAACCAATTCGAAGTATTACCGGGTAAACTTTGTAATTATTATCGTATTCCTGATCCTGAACATAGCGGGCAATTATCTGCTGATACCACGTTATGGTATGCAGGGCGCGGCAGCAGCCACGGCCTTTTCTACCTTTATTATCGCACTTATTTATTTCCTGTTTGTACGGGCTAAATACCATACACAACCGTTTTCGTATAAATCGGTTATACTGCTGGGATTATTTCTGGTATTGCTGTTGCTGGGCTATTACCTGCCGCTGCATTTTCATCCCGTGCTGAATATAGCCATACGTTCGGTACTCGTTGGTATAGTATACCTGTTTGTGGTGTTGCGTTTCAATATTTCGCAACCTTTTACGGATATTTTCTACCGGTATGCCGGTCGCTTTATTCCGCGTGGTAAACAGTAAGTCTCTTACTTTATCTCTTTGTATTCGATGTATTCACCGTCGTCGTCGTTCCTGTTACGGCGCTGCTTTTTAGGCCGCTGATCGGTATCGTACTCAATGGTATGGTTACGTCGTTTTTCCCGGTCGTTAATATCGTTGGCTGCCTTTACAATAGGACGTATGTACTTCCTGAAAAAATTCAGGATCAGGATAATAATCAGCAGTATGAGTATCGTACGTATCAGTCCCATTTATCAGCGGCTCAGGTACAGGTTACGCTGTGCGTATACTTCGCGGAAGAATTTGTCTTTAAGATCGTCGATAAAGTAAATGCCTTCGCCGGTAGATTTCATTTCGGGGCCCAGCTCTTTTTTTACCTCGGGGAATTTCTCGTAGGAGAATACGGGTATTTTAATAGCATAGCCTTCCATTTGCGGATCGTAGCTAAAGTCTTTTACTTTAGCCTGACCCAGCATAATTTTGGTGGCCCAGTTAATGTAAGGCTGGCGGTAGGCTTTGGCAATGAACGGCATGGTGCGCGAGGCGCGGGGATTAGCCTCAATTACGTATACCTGATCGTCTTTTATGGCAAATTGTATATTTATAAGTCCTTTTACCTGCAGGGCTTTACCAATTTTTATGGTATAGTCGCGCATTTGCTCCAGTACTTTTTCCGAAAGGTCGAAGGTGGGCAGCACGGCAAAGCTGTCGCCTGAATGTATACCGGCCGGTTCAATATGTTCCATCATACCTATGATGCATACATCTTCGCCGTCGCACACAGAGTCGGTTTCGGCCTCAATGGTACGCTCCAGGAAGTGATCGAGCAGTACGCGGTTTCCGGGGAATTCCTTAAAGAGTTCTATTACGTGGGCTTCGAGCTCTTCGTCGTTCAGTACAATCTTCATCTTCTGGCCACCCAGTACATAGCTGGGGCGTACCAGCAGGGGGAATCCCAGCTCACGGGCCAGGTCAATGGCTTCGTCGGCAGTGGTTACCGTACCGAATTTAGGGTAGGGTATACCCAGGTCTTTAAGCAGGGTGGAGAAACGGCCACGGTCTTCGGCCAGGTCGATGCTTTCGAACGATGTACCGAAAATAGGAATACCATAACGGTTCATTTTCTCGGCCAGTTTCAGCGCGGTTTGTCCGCCCAGCTGTACAATAACGCCGTCCGGTTTTTCGTGCTGTATAATATCGTATACATGTTCCCAGAACACGGGTTCGAAGTACAGTTTGTCGGCCGTACTGAAGTCGGTAGATACCGTTTCGGGGTTACAGTTTACCATAATGGTTTCGTAACCGCATTCTTTGGCGGCCAGTACACCGTGTACACAGCTGTAATCGAACTCGATCCCCTGGCCTATGCGGTTGGGTCCCGAACCCAGTATCAGCACTTTCTTTTTATCGCTGCGTTTGCTTTCGTTTTCTTCTTCGAAGGTGGAATAATAATAAGGGGTAAGCGCTTCGAATTCAGCAGCACAGGTGTCTACAAGCTTGTAGGTACGCTGTATGTTCATCTCTGCACGTTTTTTATATACCTCGCTTTCGAGGCAACCCAGCAGGTGTGCTATCTGGCGGTCGCCGTAGCCTTTCTGCTTGGCTATTTTAAGCAGTTCGCGGGGCAGCGATTCAATGCTGTACTCGCGGATGGTGTTTTCCAGGGCGATCAGCTCTTCGATCTGGTACAGGAACCACTTGTCGATGCGGCTTACTTTATGTATGGTATTGATCGGAATGCCCAGCTTAATGGCATCGTATACATGGAAAAGACGATTCCAGGAGGCAAATTCCAGGCTCTTCAGAATTTCGTCGCGGTTGGTAAGTTCTTTTCCATCGGCACCCAGTCCGTTACGGTTTATTTCGAGCGACTGGCAGGCCTTTTGCAGAGCTTCCTGGAACGAACGGCCAATACCCATAACCTCGCCTACAGATTTCATCTGCAGACCCAGTACCCGGTTGGCGCCTTTGAATTTATCGAAGTTCCAGCGTGGTATCTTTACAATTACATAATCAAGTGTAGGTTCGAACAGGGCCGAAGTACCCGTTATGGGGTTCTTAAGCTCGTTCAGGTGGTAGCCCAGGGCGAGTTTGGCGGCGATTTTTGCAATAGGATATCCTGTAGCTTTGGATGCCAGTGCCGAAGAGCGCGAAACCCTCGGGTTTATTTCAATGGCTATAATGCGTTCACTTTCAGGGTCAACAGAGAACTGTACGTTACAGCCACCTGCAAAGTTCCCGATTGAGCGCATCATTTTTATGGCCATGTCGCGCATAAGCTGGAATGTGGTATCGCTCAGGGTCATAGCCGGGGCCACGGTAATGCTGTCGCCGGTATGTATACCCATCGGGTCAAAATTTTCGATGGTACAGATAATTACCACATTGTCGTTGGCATCGCGCAGCAGTTCCAGCTCGTATTCTTTCCAGCCGAGCACGGCCTTTTCTACCAGCACCTCATGTATGGGCGAAAGCTGTAAGCCACGCTGCAGCAGGGCTTCGAACTCATCTTTACTGTGTACAAAGGCTCCGCCCAGTCCGCCCAGTGTATAGGAAGGGCGTATTACCAGCGGAAACCCGATCTCATTGGCAATTTCTTTACCTTCGAGCATGGAGGTTGCCACCCGCGAAGGGGCCACACCTACGCCTATATCGATCATAAGCTGGCGGAATGCCTCGCGGTTTTCGGTGGTTTCAATGGCTTCCATGTCAACCCCGATTACACGTACATTATACTCCTGCCATATGCCCATTTCTTCGCATGTTTTGGCCAGGTTCAGTGCGGTTTGTCCGCCCATGGTAGGCAGTACGGCATCTATACGCTGTTCTTTCAGGATGCGCACAATGCTTTCGGGCTCCAGGGGAAGCAGGTATATATGATCGGCCGTTACCGGGTCGGTCATAATAGTTGCGGGGTTGGAATTGATGAGCGATACTTCGATCCCTTCCTCGCGCAGCGAGCGTGCTGCCTGTGATCCGGAATAGTCAAACTCGCAGGCCTGCCCGATAATAATGGGGCCGCTGCCAATAATTAAAACATGTTTTATGGAATTGTCTTTCGGCATATGATATGTATAGTTAGCAATAAGCCGGGCACAAAAGTAAACATTAAATTATGAATTGCGAATTTTAACGTGTTTAGAGTCTGTATGCCTTTACCTGAGCCATTTTTAGCGGGTGTTTGTTTGTGATTCCCGGAGCGGAAGCAGCAGGTACGAACGTTTACCGCCGCTGTGCAGAATATAGCTGGTGGCGGCCTGGTTTACCCGGTCGGAATGGCCTTTATCTGCCCCGGCAATGCTTATGCGCAGGCGGCTGCCTTTGGCTACCGTGTAGGAAACGGGCAGGCTGCCAATATGTATCTCCTGCGGAATGCCGGCCGGCATAGGCTGGGCGTCGGCCATACGATGGCTTTGTGCCGGAGCGGGGTGCAGGTAGGCCGGTTCGGGATCGGGTTTGCGGTTGCGTAGCCGTATCTGGGCCTCGGTAATATAGTGTATATGTCCGCTGGAATCCTGTTCTTCCAGGTAAATAAACAGCCCGCCGTCGGGTGCATCCGATTGTAGCCACAGGTTAAAGATTACCGAACCGCTTAGGGTAAAGGGTGCTTCGGAAGCATCGGACAGGTATTGCAGGCAGCTGCGGGTTTTTTGCTCCCAGTTGAGGTAATTGGTAACCGGCTCGCCGCGGAAAAGCGGGGTAAGGCTGTTCCAGCGGGCCCCGCCGCCACTGCCAAAATCGTAATCGATGGTGTGTGTGCGTTGCGCCGGAGCACTGTTACTGTCGGAAAGGCTCAGCTGCGAACCGCTGAGGTAATAGCATATATTCCGGGTACCGGCCGGAGGCCATGCCGAGGCTGTATCCCAGCGTTCGCTGCCCATTGTAAAATAGTGTATACGCGCCTCTTTATCTATACCGTTGGGTATGCCTTTAAGATGAAAATCGAAAAAGCGCAGCATTTCGGCATATACATTAAAACGGGCATCGGTATAGGTGGCATGCGGACTGGCATAATTATGCGGCCCGTGATCCCAGGGGCCTAATACCACGCGTTGTGTATTGGGTGTATTCAGCAGACCTTTGATAAGGGAACTTCCCAGTGCTCCGTCGTAGTATCCGCCAATGCGGAAAATGGCTGTGGAGGCTGTACTTATGCGGGGTAGCTGCTGATGTACGCTGAACACGTCTACCGAAACACCCAGGCGCGGATGTATTTCGTCGCGGTATTCTACCTGCAGTATGTCTTTGTATACCTGGTGGTTTTGCTTATGGTCTTCCATAGCCGCATACAGCTGTACTCTTTTTTTGTCGTTCTGTACCGGGTTTATGCCGCGTATCAGTTTTTTTGCCTTTTTACTTACGAAGCCGATGTCGCCCCGGTCCAGGGCGGCGGTGGTTTGTCCCCATATATCTACAAAAGGCCCCTGACGCAGGCCTCCGGGGAAGGCGAGGTCTTCGTACAGATCGAAAATGGCCGAACGGGGTATGGCGGCTACATGTGCGGGGTGCTGGTTAGCGATCATAAGCTCGGCTGTGGTACCGACATACGAAATTCCGGTAGTGCCTATTTTCCCGTTGTGCCAGGTTTGTGCGCATATCCAGTCCATAATGTGCCGGGCATCGCCTATTTCTTCAGGGGTAAAGTCCATTTTACGGGTCGATGAGGAGGCCCCGCTTCCCCGGGCATCGGCAATAATACAGGCATAGCCGTGCGAGGTAAAAAAGCGGATTTCCTTTTCGCTGATCTGCCCCAGCACCGGATGCTTGAGCCAGCGCAGCGAGCCTATGGCTTCCAGCGAACGTACATAGCGTGTAAGGTAAAGTATGGCGGGTATTTTTTCATCTTTTTTCCGCCGGGCGGGCAGGTATACATCCAGGGCAATGTTTACACTGTCGGGCATGCGCAGGTAAAAGGACTGGTATTTATAGCCTCCGTAGTCTGGCCGGGTATACCCTTTGTATTCGCCCAGCCTGGATACTTTTGTTTCTTTGCGGTTGTACAGCGCAGGATTCTCCTGGGCACAGAGCGTAACTGCGGCTGCCATAAACAGCAGCAGAGCCAGTCTTGTTTTCATGGATGTGTGTGGTTTAGGAATGGGAGATAAATATAGTAAAAAGTGCCATTCCCGGCCTGAGTGTTGCCAAATCGTATGTTAACGGTGGTCGATAAACAGCAGGGGTTTACGGCTTTTGGCCGGCCAGCGGCTTTTTTCGATCTCTTCGGCGCTTTTTTCGACAATAAGCGGTGCTACGCGTATACGCGCCCTGAAGCGGTTTCGCAGCTCGTTAAGTTCATCTTCGCCACTGCGGCGAAGGGCTACCCATATATGCAGCTCGTCGGTGCCGGAGGTACTGCCCGAAACGTGCACCTGAAAGGTTTCTATATTTTCCCATTCGTTCAGCACATTAATGAGTGCCGGCGGATATAGTGTGGTACCCCTGTATTTTATCATCTGCTGTTTGCGGCCTTCTACCGGACCAATACGCAGGCTGTTGCGCCCGCAGGAGCAGATGCCCCTGTAATGCCTTACCAGGTCGCCGCTGCGGAAACGTACCAGGGGCATAGCCTCTGCACCGATGGTAGTAAATACCAGCTCGCCCAGTTCGCCTTCGGCTACAGGCTCATCGTTTTCGTCAAGAAATTCGCTGTAAATGAGTGCATCCTGCTGATGTGCCCCCATACCGGCGTGGCACTCGGTAAAGGCGGTGCTCATTTCGGTAGAGGCATAGGTGCCAAAAAGCTGTAGTCCGGGCCATTTTTCCTGTATGCGCATGGCCAGTTCGTTCGGCTGCAGCTGTGCATCCCGTATTGCTTCGCCTATGCATATGGCTTTGCGCAGGGGCGATGTACCTGTATCAATGCCATTTTTTTCGGCATATTCTGCCATTTTAAGCAGGAACGAGGGTACGGCAATAATTACCGTAGGCTGCATTTGCTGTATGCTGTCCCATTGCAGTTCGGGTATTCCGGGGCCGGAGCGTATAACAGAAGCACCCAGCTTACGTGCTCCCAGGAAGTATGCCAGCCCGGCCATAAAGCGCCGGTCGAGTGTAGTGGTAATAAGTATGGTATCGGCAGCGGTAATGCCAGCCAGCTGAAAGGAGCCGGCCTCATTCTGTGCCAGGCGTTCCAGGTCGGTATCGCTGAGCGCAAACCATACGGGGTCGCCCAGGGTACCGGAGGTGGTAACCCAGTCGGCTACACGGGTATTGGGTACGCATAAAAAGTCTCTGTTGTGGTTAAACAGATCGTTTTTAGAGCTTAGCGGCAGGCGGCCCAGATCGGCAGGAAAATTCAGCGTTTCCGGTCTCAGCCCCTGCAGTAATTGCCTGTAAAAGGGAGAGGCCGTTGCGGCGTATAATATGCTTTGCTGCAGGGTACTCATAAAGTATGACTTATCCGAACGCGGGCACTTTGGGTGCATTGCCCAGTATATCGTTTATGCGCTGCATAATTTCGGGACTGAGTTTTTCCAGGTGCTCGCCGGCTGTAAGTGTTTCGCGGAGTTGTTCTGTGCGGCTTGCACCCAGTATTACGGTACTTACATTACTGTTGCGGGCGCACCAGGCTATGGCCAGCACGGCAGCCGAAATGCCCAGCTCAGAGGCCAGCTGCTGCAGTTGTTTTACTTTTTCGATCATACTGCGGCCTTCGTCGTTTCCGAACTTTTTGCTCCAGTTTTCCATTTCGGGCAGCGAGGCTCTTACGTTATCGGGAATACCATCGTTGTATTTTCCGGTAAGTACGCCTCCTGCCAGGGGCGACCATATGGTAGTGCCCATCCCGAAACCGGTGTATAAATGGCGGTATTCCAGCTCTACGCGGTCGCGGCGGAACATATTGTATTGCGGTTGTTCCATGCTTGGGCCTATAAGGTTATTGGCACGGGCTACGGCATGGGCCTCGGTAATGCGCTGTGCTTCCCACTCGCTGGTACCCCAGTAAAATATTTTGCCCTGGCGTATGAGGTCGTTCATGGCAAAAACGGTTTCTTCTACCGGAGTTTCGGCATCGGGACGGTGGCAGAAATACAGATCCAGGTATTCTACACGCAGGCGGCGCAGGGCTGCATGGCAGGCTTCGAATATATGCTTGCGGTTAAGACCGTATTGTGTTGGTTTTTTACCTCCCCAGTATACTTTGCTCGACACAATGTACGAATCGCGGCTCCAACCCGATTCGGCCAGTATCTTACCCATTACTTCCTCGGAGCGGCCTTCGGCATAGATTTCGGCATTGTCGAAAAAATTTACACCCCGGTCGTAGGCCAGGTACATAAGGTCGCGCGCGGTATCGTCGCCGATCTGGTTGCCAAAGGTGAGCCAGGAGCCCAGCGAAAGGGCGCTTACACGCAGTCCGGATTTTCCTAAGCGTCTGTATTCCATAAATTTTATGTGTTGGGGGCAGGCTGGTACTGTACCACAATCTTCATTTCGCAGCTGGAAACACAATGTTCGCCGAGGAAGGCGCTGCATTCGATTACGGATACCGGCCCTACCCGGTGTATAAAGCGGATTTCTGTGCGGAGGGTGCTGCCCGCAGGAGGCAATTGCCGTATCTGCAGGTCTTTTATCTGTCCTATAAAACCTACAGGCGGAGGGGTGCCGTTAAGATGTGAGGCATAACCCGAATGCAGTGCAGCCGTCTGGGCCATATGTTCGGTAAGACCCGAGGGGCTTAGCACCCCGTTTTCTACCAGTATGTGTTCCTGTGGTATATAAAAGGTAGAAACGGCAGCATCGGCGCTGCATTCTTCCAGTGTGCTTACCAGTACAAAGGGTGTTTTCTGGGGTATAAACCGATCGATATCGGATGCGTTTACAAGACTCATGATTCTATACAACGGTTAAATGGGCATATCCATAGGCAAAACGTGCACTTTCGGGTACCATTACCAGCAGGCGCTGACCCTTGCGAAGCATGCCCGTACGCCACATTTCTTCAATAATAAATAAAAATGCGGCCGAGCCCAGGTTGCCTACACGGGTAAGATTGGTATACCATTTTTCGGCCGGAACGGGAAAACCGATCTCGTTGTAGCCGGTTTGCATTTTTTCGTGAAAGAACATAGACGATATGTGCGGTAATACCCAGTCGATGTCTTCGGCCTTAAGCCCGTATTTCTGTACCATTTCGCGGGTATATTCCAGTCCTTTGCTTATAATGTAACGGCCCAGCAGTTTGGTATCCTGTTTAATGGCAAATATCGACTCGCTCAGCCATTCTTTGTCGGTATATTCCCTGAAACCTCTGAGCTCACCGGTTTCATGGTTTTTTTCGGCCCCCATGTACATACAGGTTTCCAGTTCATGAGCAAAGGAACGCGACTCAATCCAGTCGACCCGTAAACTCAGTTCAGGGCCGGGCTTATCGCTCAGCAGGGCGGCGGCGGCTCCGTCGGAGAGCATCCAGCGCAGAAAGTCGCGGTCGAAAGCAATGTAAGGTTGTTTTTCCAGCTCCTGCAGTTTCAGGGCTTCTTCTTCGAAATATTCGTGCCGGAAATTTTTGCTCCACAGTTCCGAACCGGTAACTACGGCATTCTGGTGTATGCCAGCAGCAATATGCAGCCATGCCGATTTAAAGGCATGAAAGCCCGAAAGACAGGAGCCGGTATTGCCGCTTACTTCCATATTACGCCCCCCGATAAGGCCATGCACCATATTGGCATGCCCGGGTAAGAGCTGGTCGGGCGAAGTAGTGCCGCTGGCCAGCATTTGTATGGTATCTGCCGTAAGACCATTGTCCATAAGTGCTTTTACTGCTCTGGCCGTCATTCCGGCATTGGTCTCGAGCAGGTTCCCGGCCTTGTCGATGGCATAATAACGCGAAGTAATCCCATTATTACGCAGTACAATAGATTTACTCTTTGAAGGTTTTCCGGATACATACCCCAGGTATTCTTCCATTTCTCCGTTTGTTACCGGTTTTCCTGGCAAATATGCGGCTATACGGGTTATATATACAGTATTCGTCAACAGATGTTCAGTTTGATATTTGGTAAAAACAGCAGCGGGCTTAGAATTGTTCCCGTACTGTAAGCAAAACAAAAGTAATATTTATCCCCGAAAAGAGGGATAGCGGGGGACATACTATGGGAGTGCGGTTTTATTATTTTGATTTAGAGTTCTTTATCTTTTGGGTGAAAACGTCCTCTTTCGTAGGGCAGGCGCACCAGGTAGGCAGCCTCACGTTGCAGCTGCCGTCGTTTGAACAGAATTTGCAGGGGGCGTGCTATGGTAATAAGCGGTGTAAGCAATACGATCATAAAAGGCAGGAACCACGAAAAGAAAACTACCCGGGGAACACGGCTTTGTGCTCCTTCTGCACCTTTGGCAGCAATCCATTTTGCAAAAAAGATAAAACGCTGCGAACCGGTTTTTTCCATAAGTATAAGTTTGGGTTTTATGTGCATGGCACCCAGACTCAGCAGCTCTTCCTGTAATCCGTCCCAGCAGCCTTGCTTTAGTGCGCGGTATACGGCGCTGCCCATAGCCGGACTTTTGTGATAATAATTTTCGTCGATACCACCCGAAGGAAAAATGCCCATAAAATTCTTTTTAATGCCTTTGAGCATCCAGGCCAGTATGGTAATAAGACTTACCAGGTTGGGCGAATGGTTTACCATCGCAATCTGGCCTATGTGTTGTGCGCCGGCTTCGGCCAGGTAACGTTTCATTTTTTCGTTGGCACTTACCCACATATTGCGGCAGCCCAGGAAGCTTAGTACAGGCGTGTTGTGCAGAATTCTGCGGCCCGTTTCGGAACGCATAAAGCTTAGTATGGGGCGGTTTACCGAAAGAAACCAGGGTTGCCAGCCCAGCAATACCAGGTCGAACTTTTGTTCCGGATCCAGGTTTACGGGTTTTAAGGCAAGCGGAATTTCCAGCACTGTTTCGGGCATGGCATCGAAAAAGGCACGGCCGTTCCAGGGAAAAGGATAGGCTTTTTCCGGTTCCAGCTGAACGTAAGTAAATTCACAATCGTTCCCAAAACCTTTCAGGAGTGCTTCTGCAATGGCATTGGTCTGCCCGGTCTGCGAATAGGTGATTACCAGAATACGATATGCCATACCCATTTATTTCTGCAAATATATCAATGCGAAGGAATATTGGCCGGGCTGTTGGAAGGGTATTGTGATAAAAAATGCCGGGCTTTGTCATATTTGTCGCAGTTAACGATGCTTATTCCCATGTTGCAGAGGTAGGTCCATACAGCAGTGCGGTTACCTGCGCCCCATACCCGGGTTTGTATACCCTGTTCAGAGGCCAGTGCCAGCCTTTCCTTTACGGCTTGGGAGCCAAGTTCTTTTACGGCTTTACGGAAGGAGCTGTAAGAGCAGCTGAGCCGACCGCTTTGCGGAGGTATATCGCCGCCGGCCAGGAACGCAGCCAGCGAAGCATCGAATACAATACCGGCATTGCCAAACAAAGCTGCCTGCCGGCGTTTGTACCCGCCGGTAAGCAATACACGGAACTGTGTGCCGCGTATACCTCCGGTACAACGAAATATGCTTTGCAGGGCATAAAAGGTAGTGCTGTCGTGCCCTGATTTTATATCGAGCATAAAGGTAAGCTGCGGAGGCAGCATGCCAAGAGCCTCAGCCTGCCGTAAAGCTGTTCCGTAAAGTGCCGGCAGGTCTTTTTTAGCGCCCAGGAACAGTGGTATATGCGAAACAACCACGCGTTTTTTATGGTAATAAACGTCTATCTCTATACTTTGTATACCTGCTTCCAGGGCACTGAACAGTGGCTGTTTGCGGGTATAATCGTTATGTGCATGCAACACCGGGCCCGATTGTGCACAGGCATATATACAGGCAAATATGCCGGTTGCAAGCATACTACAGAATTTCCGGAAGGTCGCACTCATGGCCTCTGCAAATAAATAAACGGTTTGTATCGTTACGGAAACGTCCTTCGAAAAGAGGGATATTTGCTTCTGTATTGCTGAAGAACAGATCGCTGTTGGGTTCGGCAGCGGCATACAGTGTTTTTATTTTTTCGGCTGCCTGCGGACCGGTAACTACCTTTTGTACATAGCCCCTGGTTGCCAACAGCGCCAGTGAGGCCCAGTTGCTGTATGCCTGCGGAAAACGGGCAAAAGACGGCATTACCTGCCGCAGCATATGCAGGGCTTTTTCTTCCCATTCGGGAATACCAAAGATGTGTGCCAGGCGGTACAGCAATGTTGCCAGTACCGAGTTGCCCGAAGGGATTACATTATCCTGTACTTCGTATACAGGTGTTACCAGCTCTGCGGCTGTTTCGGCGGCAAAGGGGTAAAAGCCTTTTTCGCCGGGATTGAATTTCTGCAATACCTGTGTGCATATAGCGCGGGCCCTAAGCAGCAGTTCGGGGCCGTTGGGCAGTACAGAGGCGGCGTCAGTAAGGGCCTGGCCCAGCAGGGCATAATCTTCGAGCATACCGGGGATTTTGCGTTCGCTGCTGCGGTAAACCGTATTTTCGTCGCAGCATTGTTCCAGCAAAAAATGACAAAGGTTTTGTATTTCATTATAAGCTCGTTCGTCGCCAAAGCTTTTATAATATTCGGTAAAGGCGCTTAGCAGCAGGGCATTCCATGAGCACAGCAGTTTGGTATCGGTGGCCGGGGCTATGCGTTTATCGCGGTAAGCAAGTATACCGGCATTTACGCGCCTGCGCATGGCTTCGAAGGCTGAGCGGCGTTCTTCGGGAATACGGTTCAGCATCGAACGCAGCAGAATATAGCGTCCGTTTTCCCAGTATCCTTCCGGATTTATTTCGTATATTTCCTGTATAGCCGCTGTATCTCCGCCGCAGGCTTCGCTGAGCTCGTCGATTGTAAATACATAGTAGCGGCCTTCTTCGCCTTCGCTGTCGGCATCCAGGGCGGCATAAAAAGCTCCTGTTTCGCTGCGCATGCTACGCAGCAGGAAGCCAAAACTCTGCTCACATACGTGCCGGTACTCGTCATATTCCGAAAAACGATACGCGCGGGCATACAACTGCAGCAGCTGGGCATTGTCGTACAGCATTTTTTCGAAATGGGGTATTTTCCAGTGTGCATCGGTAGAATAGCGGAAAAAACCTCCGGCAGGCTGGTCGTAAATACCGCCATAGGCCATCATGTGCAGGGTGTGGTGCACAAATTTTTCCAGGTCGCTGTCGCCCAGCATTAATGCAGCATTAAGCCTGAACAGATAGTTTACCGGCATGGGAAACTTGGGTGCACCTTCGCTGCCACCGTGTACCGTATCGCGAAAGCTGTGGTCTTTTTCGAGTCCGCTATGCAGGTGTTTTTCTATATCCTGCGCAGTACCCTCGTTTTCGAGGAGCAGGCTGCTCTGCTGCATACCTTCGAGCAGCCCTGCGGCATAGTTCAGTACCTGCGCACGGTCTTCCATCCACAGTTTCTGCAGCATCTGCAGCACATCGTACCATTTTTTCTGCGGAAAATAGGTGCCACCATATACAGCCCGTTTATCGGGCAGCAATATTACGTTCAGTGGCCAGCCTCCGTGCCCGGTCATAAGCTGTACGGCCTGCATATACACTGCATCTACATCGGGGCGCTCTTCCCGGTCTACCTTTACGTTTATAAAAAATTCGTTCATAAGGCCGGCTGTAGCCTCGTCTTCGAAACTCTCCCGTTCCATTACATGGCACCAATGGCAGGTAGAATAGCCAATGCTTACGATAACTAACTTATCTTCGGCCCGGGCCCGTTCAAAAGCCGCTTCGCTCCAGGGTTCCCAGCTTACGGGATTGTGGGCATGCTGCAACAGGTAGGGCGAACTTTCGCGGATAAGGGAATTGGGTGTGCGGTTACTCATTTTTAATAGCTATTAAGGAACGTGGAATAAATCCCCGGATGTTAATTTACGTTTCAAATATACAATCTTAAAACGCGCTGTGGTTATTATATAAGAAAGGTACTTCCAAAACCTTATCAGCAACATAACAGTAAGGATCAGGGCGGATTTTTTTATCTTCGTCCTGATTTTTTTATTGTTATGCTTAAACCGGATATCCGCCAGCTGGCCAGAGAACGTATACTTATCATAGATGGTGCCATGGGTACCATGATACAGCGCCATAAACCGGAAGAGAGCGATTACCGCGGCGAACGTTTCGCCACATGGCCTTATCCGCTCAAAGGCAATAACGACCTGCTCTCCCTTACGCAACCGGATATGATACTTGGTATTCATAAGGCTTACCTGGAAGCGGGGGCAGATATTATTGAAACCAATACTTTTAGCAGTACCTCGGTATCGATGGCCGATTACCATATGGAAACGCTGGCTTATGAGCTGAATGTGGCCTCGGCCCGTCTGGCCCGTGAAGCTGCGGATGAATATACGGCAAAAGACCCCTCCCGTCCGCGTTATGTGGCGGGCTCTATTGGCCCTACCAATAAAACAACCTCCCTTTCTCCGGATGTGAACGATCCCGGTTACCGCGCCATAACCTTCGACGAGCTGGCCGAAGCCTATGCCGAACAGGTAAACGGACTTATCGACGGCGGAGCGGAACTGCTGCTGGTAGAAACTATTTTTGACACACTGAATGCAAAGGCTGCACTTTTTGCCATACAGGATGTACTGGAAAAGCGCAGGCGGGATCTGCCTCTGATGATATCGGGTACCATTACCGATGCCAGCGGGCGTACCCTGAGCGGACAAACCATTGAGGCTTTTTATATTTCGCTGCAGCATGTACAACCTTTTAGTATAGGTATAAATTGTGCCCTGGGTGCACGCGATATGCAGCCTTACCTGTATGCGCTGAGCAAAATGGCTACCTGCAACGTAAGTGCTTATCCCAATGCCGGACTTCCCAACGAATTTGGTCAGTACGACGAAACCCCGCAGGAAATGCGCGAACAGGTAGAAGTATTTCTTAAAGACGGTTACCTGAACATACTGGGCGGTTGCTGCGGTACCAGCCCCGAGCATATACGTGCTATGGCCGAAGCTGCTGCAAAGTACGCCCCACGCCGCGCCGAAGCCGGTACAAAAGCCTGAGTTGCCGCTTGTATATTCCCGGCAAAGCCTGTTTTTACGGCTGCTATATTTATATATCTTTGCGCTTCAATATTTAAATTTATATCGACGTGTCTGAAGATCTGCTGAAAAAGGTGATTTCCCATGCCAAGGAGTATGGTTTTGTGTTCCCTTCGTCCGAAATCTACGACGGACTCAGTGCCGTGTACGACTATGGACAATACGGTTCCGAACTGAAGAAAAACATTAAGGAATACTGGTGGAGAAGCATGGTATACTTTAACGATAACATTGTAGGTATCGACAGCGCTATTTTTATGCACCCCACCGTATGGAAAGCCAGCGGACATGTGGATGCCTTTAACGATCCTATGATCGATAACCGCGACAGTAAAAAACGTTACCGCGCCGACCAGCTGATCGAAGGTTATATCCAGAAAATTGAAGAAAAAATTGAAAAAGAGGTAGAGAAAGCGAAAAAGCGCTTCGAGAATTTCGATGAAGCTATGTTCCGCTCTACCAATCCGCGTGTGCTCGAAAATGCCAGGAAGGCCGACGAGGTAAAAACACGTATGAATGAGGCTCTGAATGCCGATGATATGGAGGCTCTGCGCCAGATTATTGTCGATTGTGAAATTGTATGCCCGATCAGCGGTACGCGCAACTGGACCGAAGTGCGCCAGTTTAACCTGATGTTCGGTACCCAGATAGGCTCCGTGGCCGAAGAAGCCAGCACCGTGTACCTTCGGCCCGAAACGGCTCAGGGTATTTTTGTGAATTTTCTGAACGTACAGAAGACCGGCCGTATGAAGGTGCCTTTCGGTATTGCCCAGATAGGTAAGGCTTTCCGTAACGAGATTGTGGCGCGGCAGTTCATTTTCCGCATGCGCGAGTTCGAGCAGATGGAAATGCAGTTCTTTGTACGCCCCGGCACCGAAGGCGAATGGTACGAAACCTGGAAACAGAAACGCATTGGCTGGCACAAGGCGCTGGGTATAGGTGAGGAATACTACCGGTTCCACGATCACGAAAAACTGGCCCACTATGCCAAAGCTGCAGCCGATATCGAATTCCGCTTCCCGATGGGATTCCGCGAACTGGAAGGCATACACAGCCGCAGCGATTTCGACCTGAAACAGCACGAAAAATTCAGTGGTAAAAAACTGCAGTATTTCGATACGGAACTGAACGAAAGTTATGTGCCTTATGTAGTGGAAACTTCTATTGGTCTGGATCGTATGTTCCTGGCCGTGCTGAGCTCTGCCTATACCGAAGAAAAACTGGAAGATGGCAGCGAACGTACCGTGCTGAAAATACACCCGGCGCTGGCACCTGTAAAAGTGGCTGTACTGCCGCTGGTAGCCAAAGACGGACTCGACGATAAGGCCCGCGAAATTTACCGTACACTGCGTGGCGTGGTAAATGCCCAATACGACGAAAAAGACAGTGTAGGCCGTCGTTACCGCCGACAGGATGCCCTGGGAACACCATTTTGCGTAACCGTGGATAACGATACCCTGGCCGATGGCAGTGTAACCATACGCGAGCGCGACAGCATGAAGCAGGAACGCGTAAAGATCGAAGACCTTGCCGGCATCATAGCGGCCCGTACCGACATCAATACGCTTATAGCGAACGGCTAATTGCCTGATTATGGAATGATATTCCGGCCTTATATGCTTTTTGGCATTCCGGCCACTACTTTTGAAGAGTAAAATTTTACACCCCTGTTAAAAAGGGGTGTTTTTTTTGAGGAACGTCGGTTTTGAGTTGACGAAAAGCTTGGCAGACCGGTATAGGGGTCGTATTTTTGGTAAGAGGAATGGAGATAACTCCTGAGCAATAATTCTTGTAAAAAATTACCACCATGCATACATTTATCAACTTACTTAAAAAAATGGCGGGCTTTAGCGCGTATAAGTCAGCCCCGGAAATTATAAACTTCCTGAGGGAGATTTACCCGGATGCTGTTTTCGATACAGAGAATATGCTGCTGCTGTCGCACCGCAATCAGGTGCGGATCTGGCTGGTATGGAATGCCACCCACATACTGGTTATCGGCGATAACGGTTATGAGGTAAAACCAATGCTCAATCGTAAAAAAGAGGAGTTCCGCTTTCATATTATCTATGAGAACTATCAGCCCCGGCTGTACATTAATCATACGATTACCACGCTGCCGATCGATTCTGCTTATACCGGCCGTGTAAAGGAACTGGAGGCCCGTCTGAATCATATTATTCAGTATTCTAAAAAAGAAGCACTTGAACTCACTACCCTCCCTATGGACTGATTACAGTACCTTTCTGTCTGACAATATTCCGCCACAACAGAATAAGATACTGGTTTCAGTGCTGGTTGTGTTTACTTTTTCCACCATCATTTTCAGTATTTCAGCTATTTTAAATACACTTCGTGCTATCAATCTTCTTAAAATAGAAGAATATACCCTTCGCAGAGCTGCCATTTGGGTTGCCGGTGCAGTACTGCTTGATTTTATATTGGTCAGCACCAGGATTATAGCGTATAATGTGGTTGGTTTTCTGCTTATTTCCATGATATGGGATGTGATCTATCAGCGTCTCTTCAACCAGGCACGGGAGCATATACCCGTTCTTGCATTAGAACCTTTGGAACAGAAAAATCAGGATTCATAACAATTTGATGCTCCCCGTCAGTCTTCATACCTTTTATGATGAGGCATCTTATTTGCGAAGTGAACCGGTTCCCGTTACCGTATCAGGTTAATATGCCCCATAAGTTCGTTCTTTTTGCCGTTATAGTCCAGGTACACAATTTTATACACATAGGTGCCCTGGGCCACCGGTTTATCAGTGTTGTTCCACCACGATCCGTTCCAGCCGTTATATATGTCCTGCGACTCAAAAATACGTTCGCCCCAGCGGTCGAAAACAAGCAGGGAATAATCCTTTATATAAGCGATAACCGGTTTCCATACATCGTTAATGCCATCGTTATTCGGGCTAAAGGTATTGGGAATATAAGGCTGGGCATCGGGCTTTACTACTATTTCGCGCGTGAGTGTATCGCTGCATGGGCCGTTAACTACCAGTTGTGTAATGCTGTAAATGCCTTCCTGCAGAAAAGTATGTACAAAATCAGGTACAGTATACATATCGCCGCTGCTAAAGGTGTACAGGTGCGATAGTGCATTCTGGGCCGTACTGTTTATGTTTACCGATGGCGTACTGAGCATAACGGAGGCAGGCACATCAAAACCGGCCTGAGGCTGGGGAAGCAGTGTAAGCTGTATGGTTACAGTACTGTCGCAGCCGTATATGCTGCTAAAGGGCACCTGGTGAGCCCCGGCAGCCTGAAAACTGCTGCCGGCAAAGGTATACACCGCCCCGGAACAGATGCTGGCCGGAATAAGAGGACTGTAGCTGGGATGCACCGTAAGGCTGTGCTGTGCCGTTGCCGAAGTACAGCCATTTGCTACCACATATACACTGTACTGGCCGCTATTGGCCAATATGGCACTCAGTATGGAAAGATCTTCGGCAAAGCTGCCGTTACTCCAGAAGTACTGTGCTCCGGGAATGGTGCTGGCATCCAGTATAACGGGGCTGCCTTCGCAATAGTCGTTTGCTGCGCTTATAACAGGTACGGGCGGTAAGGGGGTAACGTTTACCGTAACGCTGTCTGTATTCTGGCAGCCATTGGTATCGGTACCGGTAAGTATGTAGGTAGCGGTAGCTGCAGGGGTAAAAGGCACATTGTTATTTACACCGCCATTCCAGGCATAGGTATCGGCCCCGCTGCCGCTGAGTGTTGCTGCATCGCCTGCACAAACGGTAATATCAGCCCCGGCATTTACAGGCGGCAGGGTATAAACGGTAACCTGTACGGTATCGGTATTGCGGCAGTTATTGCCGTCGGTACCTTCTACAATATATATAGCGGTGGTGGCTGGTGTAAAAGGTATATTATCGCTTATGCCATTATTCCAGGTATAGCTGCCTGCTCCGCTTCCGGAAAGGCTTACCGATGTTCCTGCACATACGGCCTGGTCGGGTCCGGCACTTACAGCTGGCAGCAGATTTACGGTAATGGTTATGCTATCTTTGTACTGGCAGGTATTATTATCGGTTCCGGTGAGAATATAGGTTGCAGTGGCAGCCGGCACAAAGGCTATACCATCTGTTACGCCGTTATCCCAGGCATAAGCTGTGGCACCGCTTCCGCTCAGGGTAACCGTATCGCCGAGGCATATAACCAGGTCGGGTCCGGCATTTACAGCTGGCAGCGGATTTATGGTTATGGTTACACTGTCGGTATTCTGGCAGTTGTTATTATCGGTTCCGGTGAGGGTATAGGTTGCAGTGGCTGCGGGTACAAAGGCTATACCATTGCTAACACCGTTATTCCATACATAGCCTGTGGCTCCGCTTCCGTTCAGAGTAAGTGTATCTCCGGCACACAGGGCCTGGTCGGGGCCGGCATTTACCACCGGGAGCGGGTTTACGGTTACGGTAACCTGGTCGGTATTCTGGCAGGTATTGGCATCGGTGCCGGTTAAGGTATAGGTAAGGGTACCAGCCGGCGTAAAAGCTACGGCGTTGGTAATACCATTATCCCAGCTGTAGCTTATGGCCCCGCTTCCTGTAAGAATTACCTGGGCTCCTGCACAAACAGCTGTGTCGGCCCCTGCATCTACAGGCGGCAGCGGATATACCGTTACGTTAACCGTATCGGAGCTGGTACACTGGTAGCGGTCTACAATTGTAATGCTATACGATGTGCCGGAGGCTGGCGAAACCGGGTTAGCCTGGCCATTTACTCCATTACTCCAGGTATAGGTATACGGATCGGACCCAAACAGTGCATTACTGGCATTCAGACTGGCAGTACCCCCCGGACATATGCCGGTATCAGATCCGGCGTTTACCACCGGGCACAGGTTTACTTCAATTACCGATTGTGCATTGGCCGTGTTGCAGTCCAGGTCGTTCCAAAGCCCGTCCGGGTATATCTGAGTACAGTTTTCTCCGTTCAGGTTATTAGGTTCTCCGGGGGCCCAGTTGGTATAAATCACCGGCGACTGATCGTACCATTCGAAATTATTTTCTACCTGTTCGTCGTTAAACCCGATCCATATTACACCTCCCTGTCCCATATTGTTCAGTGCATCAATAATACACTGGTTTTCGGCAGCCGATTGTATCGATACCAGGTTGGCACCCAGGGTTTGTGCAAAAGCCTGGGCCTGGCTTCCCGACAGCGACTGAGGATTAAGGAAGTACATGCTGCAGGAGTTTACACATCCGGCAATTTCGATACATCCGGCTGCTGTAAAAGCCTGGCGTATCTGGTTTATATCGCAGCTGTAGGTATTCGGAAAATTGGGGCAACCCAGCGGGTCGATGGTAACGGTAACGCTGTCTGTAGCCTGGCAGCCGTTGTTACCGGTGCCGGTAACGGTATAGGTAATTGTGGCCGGAGGTACAAAAGCCACGCCGTTACTGATGCCGTTGCTCCAGCTGTACGCATCGGCACCAACAGCGTTAAGAATTACCTGGTCGCCCGGGCATACCGTTAGGTCTGGCCCGGCATCTAAGGGCGGAGCGGCTTGTATGTTTAGCGGAATGGTATCGGAACCGCAGGTGTTCCCGTTTTGTACAGAATAATAAATGTCGAAACTGCCGGCCCCAGCCACAGCAGGATCGAAGTTGCCGTTCAGCGGATCGATACATGCTCCGCAGCTGGCAGCCCAGGTGCCTCCCGGAGTATTGGCCGTAAGGGTAAACGGCGCCTGATTGCTGCAGATGGTTCCGCTTACTGTATTTATTACCGGCGGAACCGGCGGGGGAGGAGCATTTACATTGGTTTGTGCCAGGAAGGCCGCCAGACCCGAAGGCGACATTACCTCTACCATAACCGTATTAAGGCCTGCCTGAAAGTTACTACACAGGTTAATATTGGCTCCGGAACCGGGGGTAAACCCTCCGAATCCTCCGGGAGGCACACCGGCATCGGGTACACCATTCACAAAAATATTGGTAATAAGGTTATCGACCATGAACGACATATTTATGCAGAAATTGGCCGGAACACTTGTACTGCAGGCATTAACGCAAGGCAGTAAAAACTGTATGCGGTAATAATATGTAAAGTTGCCATTAAGGAAGTACTGGCTGTCGTCGTTGGCATTTACATTGGTAGATATCCACTGTGCATCGGCCCAGGGACTTGGTGCATAGGGATTGGTGGCTGGTGCACCCAGTACAATGGCCGGATTAAAAGGACCTCCGGGCCCGTTTATAGACACGTCCCAGTCGATATCCTGCGCTCCGGAAGGCAGAATGCCACCATTACCGTTCTTGCCGGTATGGAAATAATTACCCGTAGGAACGGGAAAACCCGAACAGTCGGGATCGGCGCAGTCGGTAAGGCCATCCAGATCGTCGTCGATACCATTATTGCATATCTCTGCTACCTGTGCAGAAAGCAGTACCGTATGCAAGCATAAAAAGATGGTGATTAGTAAGCGAGCAGGTAGGTTTTTCATCATTTTTTTAAGAACTCGGTTTTTAATATACTGGTTTATCCGGGCAGGATAACCGGGTAAAACAGGGCACTTAATGAAGGGGGCAAAAGTTGCAGGCTTATCTGGTATGCTTTTGCAGTATTTACTCTGCTGTGGCTACAAAACCTGATGAAACAGCTGACTGCGTTCCGGTTGAAATTTACAAAAAATGTGAATCCGACACCTGTTTTTTCGCTTAAAAACACATTATATGTTCAGGGCGCACGATTAATATTTTGATAAATAAGCATTTAAATCCGTTCTAAACGGACGGTTTGTGTTTTTAATGAAGATAATACAGAGAAATTCCCTTTTTGTATATTCAATTTGCTCTTAAACAGGGTGATATCTGTTTTGGGGTGTATACAATAAAAAAACTCCCGGGGCCGGGAGTTTAGATTTAGGTTAGGGTACGGTTGGTTAAGGGTTAACATTGCAGGAATTTAAAAGGGGGAATTCCTAAATGTGTATGGTGATCTTTCGGAAACAAATTTAGGGGCTGTGCTCTTGAGAGACAAGAGGATTTTTCCCCTTTCTGCAGGGGATTTTTCCCCTGGTAGCTGTAAAAAAAAGCCCGGCGATGTGCCGGGCTTCTTGTAATTGTTGGGTAAGTGAACCTCAATAAGGGATGGTAATAAGGAATTTAAAAGGGGGAATTCCTAAGGTTTGTTGGTTTTGATAAGACAAATGTATGGGCTTAGCCTGGTTTGTGAAAGAGGGAAAATCCTGTTTTTGCAGGGGATTTTTCCTGTATTTGTTTTAACAGGTTGAATCTGTATGATATAAAAAGCAAAACTCCCGGCATTACCGGGAGTTTTTATAAGTTGTTGGCGCATGTCAGGCGGTAAACATAATGAGATATACCTGTGTGTGCGTGTTGTTTATGCGTTATGATGATACAAAGGTATAGCTCGCTCCGATGTTCTGAAAGAGGAAAAACCCTGTTTCTGCTAAGGATTTTTCCCCTTGATAAGTTCAGCGATTAGTATTTAATTTGCTTCCTTCAACACTAAAAATTCCGTATTTATGAAAACGAATGCTACGTTAAAGAACACATTGATTGCCGTTCTGGGGCTTGGCCTGGCTGCCGAGACCACATATCTGGTTAAACCGGAATGGTTTACTTCGCAGAATGCATCGGCCGCTGTAAGTGATGCTCCGGGCGTTATGGCCGCACGTACTGGCCCGGGTGCCGCTGCTCCGCGCCCGACGGCAGGTACTTCCAGGGTGTCGCCCGATACGGCCATGATGTGTATAAATGCATATCGCGAGCATCCCGATACCATGCTTATGTATACTCCCGAAAATACAGCTCTGGCTGTACGCGGATACCGCATCGACCTTAATAATATAGCACCCCTGCTCGAACTGAATCCACAGGAGCTGTACGTAGAATTTGGCGTAAGACCCGAAGATCTCGGAAAACCGGCTGCTCAGCAGAGCTTTACAGTATTTGTATCAGGCCTTACCAATAACGAAAAAGTAAAATCGCCCGCAGGAGTTGTAATGTATTACGAATATGTAATGCGTTGCCCCATAAGCTGTCCCAAATAAGGTATGACTTTCGACCTTTTATTTTACACATATGCAGGCCTGTTGGCATATTATATGCTGATAGGCCTCTTTTTCTGGAATAAACTGAACCGGGCTTATCGCCTGATGGTGTTTAATGTGGGCTTTGCACTGCTTACCGAAGTAATTGCCTGGCAGGTAATTGTGCAACAGTGGCTGCCCAGCAATTTCGAAATCTTTATACCTTATATAGGCGGTTCGTTTATTCTGTATGTGTTTTTTTTCAGTTTTCATAAAAAAGACCGTCTGCTCAGGGTACTCAGCTGGTTCACGATCGCGTTTATGCCGGTATTCACTGTTGTAAATTATTTTCTGCTGCAGGATCCCGGACGTTTTTCTTCCAATGTAATCGTACTTGGCTCTGTATTTCTTATAGGTGCCTGTTTGCGTACCCTGTACCTGATTATGAAAAATGCCGATGAGGAGTCTATTTACCAGAAGAGCAGTTTCTGGATGTCGACCCTTATCCTGTTTTATTATACATTAATAATGCTGTATTTCAGCTTTTTTAATTATCGTATCAAAAACCTGGTACAACAGGAGGTAAACGAAATTATCGAAATATTCTTCCGATATCTGAACGTACTTTTTTACCTGGCACTTAACCTTATTTTCATTAAAGAATTACTGTTTTCACAACCCGCCGAACAAAAACAGGAAGTATGAACAATACCGGATCATTAATTATCGAACTTTTCGTATTCAGTTTTGCAGGACTTGCCATCTTTCTGATGATGGTATCTTTTGTTGTATTTACCGTAATACTGTACAGTCAGCGCCAAAAAGCATATCTGAGTGAGCGCAGGGAGCGCGAGGTGCGTTATAAAGCGGAGTTGTCGCAGGTACAGGGCGAAATACTGGAAGATATCATGAAACAGGTGTCTTCGGAAATCCACGATAACCTGGGGCAGCAGGCCGCCGTACTGAAACTGCAGCTGCACGGCATAAAAAAAATGCGGGATGCAGATATGGCCGATAAAGCTCTGGAAACCCTGGGCGGACTTATAAGCGATATGAAGTCGTTGTCGGTAAGCCTGAATACGGAACAGCTTAAGAAAAATACTCTGCCGGAATCGGTACTGTTCGAAACGGCCCGTATCCATAACACCGGCCTTATCGATGTAAAAACCGAAATAGAGCAGGACCTGATGCCAATGTCGCCGGAAGTACGTATATTTTTATACCGTATTGTGCAGGAGCTGCTCCAGAATGTTCTGAAGCATGCCCGCGCCACCGAAATAATTGTACGAATACATGGCAACGAACAACTGGTTCGCATCGAAGTTTCGGATAACGGTATAGGTATGGAAGCTTCGCGCAAAGAAGGCGTTGTAAGCACCGGGCTCGATAATTTGCGTAAGCGCTGCGGGCTTATTGGGGCCACCTTGCAGATTAACTCTGCGGCCAATGAGGGTACAAGTGTAAAAATTAATTATTTTGCACCGGATAAATTATACCCCTAAATCATTTAAATGCTAAAAATAATCCTTGTAGACGATCACCCGATATTCAGAAGCGGGCTGGCCTTCATTCTGAATACATTCTCCGATAATGTTTCTATTATGGGCGAATATGGGAATGGAGCTGAATTCCTGGCGGCGATCGAAGCCGGAGTGGAATTGCCCGATCTGCTGATTATGGATGTGCAGATGCCTGTAATGGATGCATATGCCGTACTGGAGGAAATGAAAAAACGCAGCATTTATACCCCTGTGCTCATTATTTCGATGGTACAGGACGAAAAAGGTATTGTTCGGATGATGACCAAAGGGATACGCGGTTTTTTGCCTAAAGATGCTGATCCGGAGCATTTTGTAGAGGCTATACATAAAATTACTTCGGGAGGTGTGTATTTTGCCGATTCGATATCGGGTATACTCGAAGATGCGTTCCCGGCACTGATGCCGGTAAATGAACCGGTTTCGGGCAGCAGCTATAATGGCAGCATACCGCTGAGCGACAAGGAACAGGAGTTTATACGCCTGGCCTGCTCGGAATATACGTATAAGGAAATTGCCGAAATGCTTAACCTGAGTGTAAAGACGATTGACGGTTACCGGGGAGCTCTTTTCGAAAAACTGAATGTAAAATCGCGCCCGGGACTGGTATTATTTGCGGTAAAAAACCGAATTGTGGAAATCGATTAGTTCCAGAACCGGTAAAAATTATACCACTGGTAAGGGTAACGCTTTACTTTTTCTTCTACCGTTTTTACGTAATCCTGAATTAAGACCTTAAGTGCATCTTCGCGTTCCTGCGGTTTACCTTTTATTTCGTAAAGTTTAGGTGGGGTGCAGAACAGGTGGTAGTGCCCTTTGGGCTCACGGCAGGCAAAAACAAAGCAAACGGGGATACGAAAACGGGCGGCAAGGTAAAATGGCCCGGAAGGGAAACGGGCTTTCTGTCCCATAAAATCGAATTCGAAATATTTGCTCCCGGGTGGTACGCGGTCGCCATGCAGGGCAATAAGTTCGCCGGCATTTACGGCATTGCTCAGGGCCAGTACATGCGAAAGGTCGTCGCGCAGGGGAATTACATGCACATTCTGTACCTGGTTTTTTTCGGTTTGTACGGTATCGAGCAGGCGTTTCAGGTTTTCGTGCTCGGCTTCGTACATTACAATATTTACCTTACCACCGATATGCTTAAACATATTACCGGCAATTTCCCAGTTGCCGATATGTGCCGAAATAAGCAGGGCCGCCTGTTTTTCTGCGGCCAGGCGATGCAGGTGTTCTTCGCCGTCGAAAAAAAAGCTAAGATGTGTTTTAATGCCGGCCAGCATGGCAATACGGTCGAGTAACGACTGGCCAAACCGAAAATAATTGATATACAGCGCAATAATGCTTTTGGGGAAGCTCCATTTCTGAATACGACGGAAGTAGTACCATGCCGAAGCTGTAGCCCTGGGGGCAAATGGAATAAAATATACCGCTACAAGGGCAAGCAGGGCATAGGCAGCTCTGAGCCCGGGGTTTTTAAGAAACCAGATAAAGATGCGGTAGCCGGTAACGCCGCCCCGGGATTTACCTTCCCATTGTGCCATACCTAAAATTAAGCAGGCTCGGTGTTAGCTACGCGTTTGGCGATAAAATCGTAAAAGTCCTGGAGACTTGTGATGGTTTTAAAATCTTCGGTTTTTACTTTAAAACCAAAAATACGCTCTATTCCGGCAACAATGTCCACATAATCCAGGCTATCCAGGTCCAGCGCCTCTTTCAGGTTAGCGTCGGGTGTAAGGGAAGATTCTTCCACTTCGAACTCATCGGCCAGCCATACATTGGTTTTATCGATAATCTGATCAAATGTCATACTTAAAACTGGGGTGTTATATTGTATGGTTAGTATTATACTCTTTTGACAATGAGCGAAGAATTAGTACCTCCGAACCCAAAAGAATTGGACAAATATACGTCAATATTCGTTTCGAGGGTTTTATCGGGTATAAAAAGTTTGGCTGAGTCTTCGTCGGGATTTTCCAGATTAATATTGGGTGCCACAAAGCTATCGCGCATCATAAGCGTAGAATAAACGATTTCGCTGGCTCCGGCCATCCAGCATTCGTGTCCGGTCATACTTTTTGTAGAAGTAACCGGTATGTTTTTTTCTCCAAAAACCGAACAGATAGCTTTTGCCTCGTTGGCATCGCCTATGGGCGTAGATGTAGCATGTGCATTTATGTAGTCTATATCGCTTATCTGCAGGCCCGAATCGCGCAGTGCCATTTGCAGGCTGCGCACGGGGCCGTCTACATTGGGTTGCGAAATATGGTCGCCGTTAGAGGAAAAGCCATAGCCTATTACTTCGCCTAAAATAAGGGCTCCTCGTTTTACAGCTTCATCGTAACTCTCTAATATTACGGTGGCGGCACCGCCGCTGGGCACCAGTCCGTCGCGGTTACGGTCGAAAGGCCTGGAGGCTTTCTGCGGGTCGTTTTCCCGTACCGAAAAGGCACCTAAGGCATCGAAACTGGCAAAGGCGTAAGGATTTACTTCCTGAGCCCCGCCGCAGATTACATGTTTTTGTAAACCCTGTTTTATAAGCAGATACCCCATTCCTATGGCGTGTGAGCCGCTGGCACAGGCACCACTTACCGAAAAATTAACCCCGCGCAGCTTGAAAATGGTGGCCAGGTTCATAGTTACGGTAGAGTTCATCGACTGAAACACATATCCCGACCCGATTAGCGTAGTGTCTTTCTTGGCTCTGAGTATATCGGTGGTTTCTACGGTAGCCCGCGCCGAGCTGTCGTTTCCGAAAAGAATTCCGATCTCGTTCCGGTCTATAAAATCCTGGTCTATCCCTGCCATTTTAAGTGCTTCCAGGGTACTCAGGTAGGCATATTCAGCCTCTTCGGCCATGCCCGCACGCGAGCGGCGGTCGAGTATGCCTTTCAGCACAGGTTCCTGCACCAAACCGGTAAGCGCACTGCGAAAGCCCATTTCCTTACGCAGCGGATCGAAAACAATACCCGAGCGGCCTTCGTATAAGCTTTGCCTTACTTCATCTGTATTTTTTCCGATGCATGAATAAATGCCTATTCCGGTGATTACAACTCTGTTCATAGCTTTATCAGGTATATAATCCTCCGTTTACTTGAATAACGCTTCCTGTTATGTAGGATGCTTTTTCTGATACCAGAAACGAAACGGCACCGGCCACTTCGTCAGGTGTACCGAAACGGGCCATAGGTATAGCCTGTTTGTATTGTGTTTCGTCTATATCTTCGGTCATATCGGTTTTTATAAAACCGGGGGCTACGGCATTTACCGTAATGTTTCGCCGGCCCAGTTCCTGCGCCAGTGCCTTGGTTCCGCCAATAACGCCGGCTTTGCTGGCCGAGTAGTTGGTTTGGCCGGGCAAACCTTTTATACCTGAAAGCGATACTATGTTTACAATGCGTCCGCGGCGTTTGCTTATCATACCCTTAGAGGCGGCACGGGTAACCCAGAACCAGCCGTTCAGGTTGGTATTCAGCACATCGTTCCATTCGTCGTCGCTCATCATAACCATTACATTGTCTTTACGTATACCGGCATTGTTTACCAGCACTTCAATAAATGTGCCGGTATTGGCGGCGATCCAGTTTTCTATGGCGTTTTCTATGGACTGGCGGTCGGCACAGTCGAAAGGCAGCAGTTCGGCGCTTCCGCCTTTTTCTGTTATGCTGCGCAGCGTAAGCTGCGCTTCGGCTTCGTTGCTTCGGTAATTAATAAGTACATGCATTCCCTCTGCGGCAAGCTGCTCGCAGATGGCCCTGCCTATTCCTCTCGATCCGCCGGTAACCAGCGCTATTTTCTTATCTGCCATTTATGAAAGCGATTTAAGGGCTTCTGTTAATTTGCGTATATGTGGGTACTGGGGTTCGTCAACAGTTATGGAAGGAGCGTGTTTACGTATAAAGCTATACATTTCGAGCGAAGCACTGCTGAGTTCGTCCTGGCATTCCAGTATTTCTGTAGCCTGTGCCAGCGCCATAAAATGTATACACATTACCTCAAATGTATTGTTGATAACCTTACGGGTGAGCAGAGCCGAATTGCTGCCCATGCTTACGATATCCTGGTTGTCGTTGTTATTGGGTATGCTGTGTATATACATGGGGTTGGAGAGTGTCTGGTTTTCGGCGGTAGTGGAAACTGCGGTAAACTGTACACCCTGCAGGCCGAAGTTAAGACCCAGGCGGCCGTTATTGGTAAAGGGCGGAAGTATGTTGTTGAGTTTATTATTCATAACATAATTCAGCTGCCGCTCCATAAGCATAGAGAGTTTGGTAATGGCTATACGTACTTTGTCCATCTCAAAGGCTACGTAATCGCCGTGGAAATTACCACCGTGGAAAACGTTGGCAGAGGCAAGGTCTATTACGGGGTTGTCGTTGGCCGAGTTTACCTCGTTGCCCAGCACTTCTTCGGCATAGTTGAGGGCATCCAGCACGGGGCCCAGTATCTGGGGCACACAGCGCAGGGAGTAGTATTCCTGAACCTTATCGTTAACCACATCTTCCTGCGGGATATTGTCGTACATATGTTCGGTACGTGCCCTTACCCGACGGCTGTCGGCCAGGTGCCTGCGCATGCGTTCGGCAACAACACGCTGGCCTTTGTGGCGTTTGGCTTCGTTTAACTCCTGCGAATAATGATCGCTGAAACTCTTCACAATTTCGTTTAGCCAGGCCGAAGCGCTGATGGCATAACTAAGCAGCTGCTGGGCATACAGCAGGTTTATAATGCCTATGCCCGTCATGGCAGCAGTACCGTTCATTACGCCCAGACCTTCGCGTATATAGATGGAGGCGGGCTGCAGTCCTTCGCGGCGGAAAGCTTCGGCTGCCGGAACAATTTCACCTTTATACCACATTTCGCCTTCGCCTATCATACCCAGGGCCAGGTGTGCCAGCTGCACCAGGTCGCCGCTGGCTCCCACACCGCCATGCTCAAAAATAAGAGGCAGCATATCGCGGCGCAGCATTTCCCGGAATGTTTCCACAACCTCGGGGTGCAACCCGGAATAACCCTGCAGTATGGTATTGGTGCGGGCCAGTATTACCGCTCTTATGTACAGTGGTGGCAGAGGAGCCCCGGAGCCGGAACTGTGGCTGCGTATAAGGTTTAGCTGTAGTTCTTTCTGGTGTTTGGCATTGATGCGGTACGGAGCCATTGGCCCGAAACCTGTATTTATACCGTAAATGATCTTGTTTTTGCAGAAGACTTCCAGAAACTGGTAGCTGGCTTTAACACGGTTTAGAGCAATATCCGAAATTTCGAAAGGAGTATTGTCGAACAATATTTTTTTGAAGTCTTTTATCTCGATCGGATGTGTGCCGATTTGTGTCATGTTAATTGCGCGCGACTGGTTAAGTAGTTAAAATTAAACATTTGTTCGCATAACTGAAACAATTTCTACATTTGCGTCAGTCTCTTCAAACAAGACACAAAAGTATCAATTTTCAGCTTGTAAAAGAATACTACAACTGTACTAATCCCCCTACAGATGAATACGTCAAAAACGGATATCCTTGTAATCGGAGCCGGCCCCGCAGGTTCTGTGGCTGCAGCTATTGCAAACAAGGCAGGAAAAAAGACCCGGATTATTGAAAAAACACAGTTTCCCCGTTTTGTTATAGGGGAAAGTCTTATTCCAAGGGTAATGGATCACCTGGCCGAAGCCGGAATGCTGGATGCAGTGAACCGGATGAATTTTCAGAAGAAATTCGGCGCACGCTTTATTAAAAACGACAAGGTGTGTGAGTTCGATTTCAGCGACCGTTTTACAAATGGCTGGGCCTGGACATGGCAGTGTCCCCGTGCCGATTTTGACCTGGTACTGGCCAGGGAAGCGGAGCGCCAGGGTGTACAGCTGCAGTTCGATACTACGGTTACTGCCGTGGATATGGCCGGGCCTGTAAAAAGAACTACCATACAGCATGCCGATGGTTCGCAGGAACTGATTGAGTCGGAATTTATTATCGATGCCAGCGGTTATGCCCGTGTACTGCCCACCATGCTGGGTACCGTAAAAACAGCAAAACTGCCGCCGCGTAAAGCGATGTTTGTGCATTGCCGCGACGAAAAAAGACCCCGGGGCCGCGAAGGCTGGATGATATCTTTTGTAGTGCACCGTACCGATGTATGGATATGGGTAATTCCTTTCAGCAATGGCATATGCTCGGTTGGAGTGGTGGGTAATCCCGACTTTTTTAAAGAGTTTGAAGGCACAAACAGCGAAGTAATACGGCAGATACTGGAACAGGACCCGAATTACCGCGACCGGTTCCGCAACACGGAATTCCTTTGGGAGCCCCGGGTGCTGGAAGCTTACTCGGCCTCTACCTCCGAAATGTATGGCCCGGGTTATGCTATTGTGGGTAATTCGGTCGAATTTCTGGATCCCGTATTTTCGTCGGGCGTAATGTTTGCCACGGAAAGCGGAAGCCTGGCTGCCCGCCTGGCCGTGCGCCAGCTGAACGGCGAAACGGTTGACTGGAAAAAGGAATACGAAGATTATATACAGAAAGCCGTGGAAACCTTTAAGACCTATGTGGCCTCCTGGTACGACGGTGCCCTGCAGGATGTATTCTTTGCCGACGATCAGAACCCGAAAATAAAACAACAGCTTTCGTCGATACTGGCAGGGTATGTGTGGGATCAGAAAAACCCCTGGGTGCGGAATCATTCCAAGCTGGTATATACGGTTTCGGACCTGATACGACGGAATAATAATACAATACCGGCAGGCCTTGGCGCAGCAGGCGCCGTATGAAAAATGTAAGACCTGGATTTTATAATGGCATGCCTCCCAGGGTGTGCCGTTTTTTTTGCGCACAATTTAAAGTTCGCCTCTGAGCTGTGTTGAAAACAGAGTCAATTCCCCCTGAAAATGGGGCTTCAATTGGTGATTGATGCCTAATTTATGATTGGAATGAGGGATTGTAATATCCACCGGCAGCCTTTAGGTTTGCCATGCTTTTACACGATGCCCGGGATACAATCGTATTCCCCTGGCCGGTAAAAACTGTAAGGAGGCCATTTGGTATATACCTGGTATTGCTTTTCTTCATCCCTGCATTTGCATGCTTAATGTATATACTCAACCGGGGTATTATGCTACTGTCCTCCACATGTAAGGCCCTTTTTCTCCTCTGACGGGAAAGAGGGCTTTTCTGTTCACCTTCTGCAGGTACCTATACCTAATTTCCTGCATAAAAAGGGTATTTGTGCGGCACTGCCTGCCCTGTACTTTTGCTGCGTAAACCAAACAGGCAGGTATATGTGCAAATATAAGGTGCTGCATCATAACGAAGACGGGTATATCGTACGCTGCAACGAGTGCAGGCATATAAAGGTCTGTTACAAAACCCTGGTACTAACCCTGGACGAAGCAGTTTTTTATGAGTTTCGGGAGGTTGTAATGCGTAATTATGAAAGCCACCGGCATCGTATCTGCCCTCAGCAGCGGCGTATACACATCAGTACGGCCGATCCTTCGGTGTGTATGGTATTTTGCCTGCTCGACCTGGAGCGTCTTATGGACATGCTCGACGAAGCACATATGAGCCTGGAAATTGAAAAACTCATATCCTGAAAACAGTCTTATGGCCCCTTCGAAAACAAAGAAACGTCCTCTGAGCGGAGGACGTTTCTTCGGTTGGTACGTTTACGTTATTGAGCTCCGGCCGGCTTGTCAACCCGGAACGTGTAAGGTTTCGACACGTCGCCGTTGTTCATTATAATTTGTATGGTATACTCGATCCATTGTGTTTCGGCAAAACGTATACAACGGTATGTATATACGTTTTTTTCCTGGGCAATAAGGTCGATGCTGCGCAGCAGGGTAAATTCCTTATCGCGTTCGCCATTGCTCCAGTTGCGTTTATATTGTACGCCGTAAATATCGCCGGTTATAAAATCGTCGCAGTTAAGCACAAGGGTAACAGATGAACCTGTTTTTCCGCTGTCCTCGAAGGTGCAGTCGTTCAGGTCGGTAAATTCGTAGGTTACACCAATAATGGAGTAGGGAGCTTTGTATTTTTTACAGGCGGGAATACATGCAATGCTCAGCAGCAGTATACAGGCAGAAATATATTTTTTCATAAAAAGCCGGAATTATTGAGGTTTATTAATGCGGATGGTCTTAAAGGAACTACGTTTTTCGTCTTCGGTCATAATAAAGAAACGCAACTCTACCCAGTCGCCTATAAAAGTACGGCACTGCTGCCAGCGTATGGTTTGTGCGTTTACAAGCTGAAAATCGCTGTATTTGTAAGAAAAATAGCCATTATCGCTGGGGCGCATTACGTCTACTTCTACACGGTAGGGTACTTCGTTTTTGGGGTTTTCGATCTTTATATCGTACGTGAAAAAAGTACCTTCAAGTCCGCCGGAAGTGGTGCAGTCATTGGCTGTGGTATAGGTTGGCTCTACCGAAACAATCTTAATATTGTTCTGTTGCAGTGTGTCGTACTTTTCGCAGCTTGCAAGCAGCAGCAAAGCCAGTACGGAAAGGGGAATCAGTTTCTTCATCAGTTTTTGTTTGAAAATTAAGCTTGTTATTCCTGCTTGCAAAGGAAAGAACAAGGCCTGCTTCGGGTACGGATGCTTTTGCCGATTTGTGATATAAAATTAAGGATATATGTAAATGGGAGTATCGTCGGGGCAGCAGGCAAAAAGGTAATCGGCAGCAGCTTCGCTAAGGGCAATACAGCCGTCGGTCCAGTCGTGCTGGGTATAAAAACGGGCTCCCAGCGTACGCGTACCGGGCAGGGCATGTATTTTTATGGCTCCGCCGGGATCTGTACCCGGTTGTATATCTTTTGGTTCGGGGTAGGAAATGCCCAGGTTCCTGTAATACCGGCTGTTGGGGTTGCGCCCGTTGATTCGGTAAGCACCTTCGGGCGTACAGCCGTCTCCTTCGCACTGTTTGTGTCCTTTGGGGTTGCGCCCCAGCTGCACGTACACACGCATAATGCACTGGTGGCCCGCCCAGGCTTCGAGCAGGCGCATGGCTTTATACACCCGCAGCATACTTATTGTGTGTTTTTGTGATGGAAAAATCATTTCGTCTGACTTAAAAATAAGGCAATTTTCCCGAAAGGGAAGTATTCTGCCAGCGAAGCATTACTTTTGTTTTTTACGAAAAATCGCTTAAACAGCAGGTATTATATGACTTTATCAGGTAATCATACGCTGATGCTATCCGGCCTGGAACCGCTGGTGCTACGTCCTGAGTCGAACTTTATAAATATAGGGGAACGTTGTAATGTTACGGGTTCGCGGATGTTTTTGCGGCTGATAAAGGAGCAGAATTTCGAAAAAGCGGTAGAAGTGGCCCTGGAACAGGTGCGTGGTGGTGCCCAGGTGCTTGATATAAACATGGACGAAGGTATGATAGACGGTGCCGGGGCTATGACGCGTTTTCTGAATCTGCTGGCGGCCGAACCCGAAATAGCCCGCATTCCGTTCATGATCGACTCATCGAAGTGGGAAATTATTGTGGCCGGGCTTAAATGCATGCAGGGTAAAGGCATTGTAAACTCCATATCGCTCAAAGGCGGCGAAAACGAGTTTATACGACAGGCAGCTTATATAAAACGTTTTGGTGCGGCTGTAGTGGTTATGGCCTTCGACGAGCTGGGGCAGGCCGACAGCTACGAACGCCGTATACAGATATGCAAGCGGGCCTACGATATACTGGTACATAAGGTAAAATTCCCGGCTTCGGATATTATTTTCGATCCTAATATTTTTCCGGTAGCCACGGGTATGGAAGAGCATAACGAAAATGCACTCGATTTTTTCAGAGCTACCCGCTGGATACGCGAAAACCTGCCTGGTGCCCGGGTAAGCGGGGGCGTAAGTAATGTGTCGTTCTCGTTCAGGGGTAACGATACGGTGCGCGAAGCCATGCACTCGGCCTTCCTGTATCATGGTATCCGTGCCGGCATGGATATGGGTATTGTAAACCCTTCGCAGCTGGCTATATACGACGAAATTTCGCCCGAACTGCTGACGCATGTGGAAGATGTATTGCTGAACCGCCGGCCCGATGCCACAGAGCGCCTGCTGAGCTTTGCAGAGCACATCAAAGACCGGAAAGAGGTACAGAAAACCGTTGAAGAATGGCGTGCACTGCCGGTGGCAGAACGTTTGAAATATGCACTGGTAAAAGGTATTGCCGATTTTGTAGAAGCCGATACCGAAGAAGCCCGCCGTGGCTTTGAACGTCCGCTGCAGGTAATAGAAGGCCCCCTTATGGATGGTATGAATGTAGTGGGCGACTTGTTTGGAAGCGGCAAGATGTTTTTACCGCAGGTAGTGAAAAGTGCCCGGGTAATGAAAAAGGCAGTAGCTTATCTTACCCCTTTTATTGAAGAAGAAAAAGCAGCGGGAGCTTCGTCCAGCGCAGGCCGTATATTGCTGGCCACGGTTAAGGGCGATGTGCACGATATAGGCAAGAACATAGTAGGTGTGGTGCTGGGGTGTAATAATTATGAGATAATAGACCTGGGTGTGATGGTACCGGCCGAAAAAATACTGGATGAAGCTGTAAAGCAAGGTGCAGATATAATTGGGCTTAGCGGACTTATTACCCCTTCGCTCGACGAAATGGTGCATGTAGCCGCAGAAATGCAGCGCCGCAATATGCAGCTACCCCTGCTCATAGGCGGAGCAACCACCTCAAAGATACATACTGCCGTAAAAATAGCTCCGGCCTACAGCAGCGGACCTGTAGTGTATGTGCTCGACGCTTCGCGCAGTGTGCCGGTGGCCGAAGCCCTGCTCGGACATAAGAAAAAAGATTTTGTAGCCGAACTGCAGAAAGATTATGCCATTATGCGTGAAAGGCATGCCATGAGCCGCGAACAGAAGAATTATATAAGTCTGCCCGAAGCACGGGCCAATAAGTTTGTGCCGCAGCTGCGCAGTATAAGCGTTCCGGACTTTAGCGGAGTAAAAGTGCTGGATAACCTGCCCCTGGAAGAACTGCTGCCCTATATAGACTGGACACCGTTTTTCCAGACCTGGGAACTGGCAGGCCGCTTCCCGGATATTCTTACAGACGAAATTGTGGGAACCGAAGCTTCGCGTTTGTATGCCGATGCCCGGGAAATGCTGCAGCGAATGGTGGATGGCCGCTGGGTTAAGGCTTCGGCCGTATTTGGAATTTTCCCGGCAAATACCGTGAATGAGGACGATATTGCTGTTTACGATCCCGTCTCCCCGGCCCGGGAACTCCTGCATTTTCATACCCTTAGGCAGCAGAACAAAAAAGCAGAAGGTCAGCCAAATTTTGCCCTGGCCGATTTTGTAGCTCCGGCAGGCGAAGAAACGGATTATTTAGGTGCTTTTGCCGTAACGGCCGGTATTGGTCTGGAAGAACATGTGCGGCGTTTCGAGGCTGCGCACGACGATTATTCGGCCATTATGCTCAAAGCCCTGGCCGACCGCCTGGCCGAAGCCTTTGCCGAATACCTGCACATGCAGGTACGAACCCGCTACTGGGCATATGCCCCCGAAGAGCAGCTGAACAACGAAGAACTGATACGCGAAAAATACAGGGGCATACGTCCCGCGCCAGGATACCCGGCCTGCCCCGATCATACCGAAAAGCAACTCATATGGCAGCTGTTGTCGGTAGAAGAACATACCGGTATACGCCTCACAGAGAGTATGGCCATGTGGCCGGCAGCTTCGGTAAGTGGCTGGTATTTTGCACACCCGGAGGCCAGGTACTTCGGACTGGGGAAAATATCGGAGGACCAGCTGGAAGATTATGCCCGGCGCAAACAAATGACTAAAGCAGAGGCGGAACGCTGGCTTTCGCCGGTGCTGAATTACGGATAGATTTATAATCAGTATTTTATGGCCAGGATGCCTATTTGCTAAAAATAGGTTAAACCCATGTTTTTTTCGGAAAAGATGGGCCACGAATCATTTTTACTCCTACATTTGTTTAACAATCCCATATGAAACCGTACCGAAATAATAAAAATATCATCAGTCGCTTTTTGCTGCTGGCATTTGGTCTTGTACTTACTTCAGGACTGATTATGGTATTGAGTGGTGGCGGTTTTTCCACGGCCAGGCAGAATAAAATTACCAGGGCAGACAGCATTGCCACGGAAAAAGTAGCCGAGAAGAAAGATTCGGATAAAGAAGATGAAAAGGGTAACGGAGATCGCAAAATTCCAATGGCCCTGCCCGATTTCCGTACAGCTATCGACTTTTTTCTTTCCTTTTTCCGCACCTTCAGGCCTTCGGCTTACACCGAACCTGCAGCCATTCCCGCTCCGGTAACAAATGCCGGGGTAAAAGATTCTGTACAGCGTATTTAAAGCATCATCGTCAATTTTATTTATCAGAGCTCGTTCAGCGATAGCTGTTCCTTATTAAACTATGTTTTTGATCTTAAGACATAACATAGCAGAACTGTCTTTATCTTAGGCAGTCTCAGGCGTTTGGGGCGGCCTGTGAATATCCTGAAAATCAAAATAATGATGCATTAACGTTTCTTTAACAAACTAAACTCAACTTTATCCGTCTTACGGGTGTTCCTTACTTGCAATTTATTTGCAAATACAGGTGTTTGTTTTCATGGTGTAATGAGGAAGGTGGTTCCTTCCTCATTTTTTTACACAAAAAACCCGGCAGAATATCTCCGGCCGGGCTTTAGAAATTATATTCCGTGCAGGTATTAAGGCTGGCAGGTAAAGTTCACCGATTTTACTGCGGTATCGCCATCGTGGTTAATGGTAACGGTTACTACAGCCTCCATCGGGGTGCTGCTGCTCAGGTTGTTTACCCATTCGCCGTGTATGGTATAACTGGCAGCATGGTCGTGTGCATCGGTGGAGTATACCACGGTTTGGTCGTTTTTCTTGCGTATAACCAGTTCCCAGCCGTGCATAGCTGCCGATCCTGTTACCATAGCATGTACCATTACCGTATCACCCTGGGCAAAAGTAGCGCCATCGGTGGGGTTATGTATCATAATGTCGGCAGTAACAGCATCGTGCTCTTTGTCTTTGCAGGAAGTTACAGATCCCACAAAAGTGGCGATCATCATCAGAATTAAGAGATTTCTTTTCATACTTTTTTGTGTTTATTGTTCGCTTAATAATTCATTTTTAAGAAATGCCGGGTCAGACAGCGTATACAGGAATTGTATAATTTTACCCATTTCTTCGCTGCTCATGTCTATACCGTTCTGCAGCTGCGGATCGGGTTGTGATGCGCTGTGGATACCGCTGCGGTAATGTTGCAGCACATCTTCGAGTGTACCTATGCTGCCATTGTGCATATAAGGTGCGGTATACTGCACATTGCGCAGACTGGGAACTTTAAAGCGTCCCTTATCGGCGGGGTCGAAGCTTATGGCATAGCGGCCGGGGTCGTTACTTACAATACCATTGTTCCGGAAGCTGTTATCTGTAAACAGTGGTTCGCTGTGGCAGGAGGCACATTTTACACGGAAGAGCTCAAGGCCCTCTTTTTCGTCCTGACTGTAAACAGATGTTTCGCCGTTTACATAATGGTCGTACCTGGAGCCGGCCGATATCATCATGGACATAAACTGAGCCATAGCCTGCAGCATTCGTTGTCCGCTGAGTTCTTCCGAGCCAAAGGCCTTTTTGCTGAGTCTTTTGTAATTGGCATCGCTTTGCAGTTTGCTGAGCACATTGGCGGTGGTTTCGTCCATTTCAACCGGGTTTTCGATAGGGGCTACCGGAACCAGGTCGAGGTTATGTACGCCTCCATCCCAGAAGTAAGAAGTGTACCAGGCCAGGTTTTGCAGAGCCGGAGCATTGCGCGTACCCAGTTTATCGTCGATGCCATGGCTTACGTCGTGCCCGTGGTGCGAGAAAGCCGAATACTGCACGTGGCAGCTGCCGCAGGAAATACTGCCATCGCGCGAGAGGCGGCCGTCGTAGAAAAGCGAGCGGCCGAGCAGGAATCCTGCTTCTGTTACCGGGTTGCCTTGCATGGCATAGGCAGGTTCCGGGAAATGGGAGGGTTTACGAAAACCTTCAAAGCCCGGAACGCTGTCCTTTTTAGAGCAGGACACAACCAGCATCAGCAAAAGGGTAGCGGGTAACAGCCTTTTAATCGTTATGCACATGATCTACACGGAACATACTGCGGTAATTATCGGCAATGGAACTGGCTACAGGGCCGCCCATAACGGTAGGAGAGGCGGCAAAACTGATCTGTGCTCCTCCACTGAACATTTTAAGCACGTCGGCTTCGATATGTACATTGGGTGCCTTGGGTTTGTCGTTGCGCACTTCGGCTGCAGTACCATTAAAACTAAGTGTTACACGGCGCAGGTTATTAGGTGCCGGACTGCTGTAGCCGCCAAAACCTCCTATATGATAGCGTATGCGGTTGCTGTTGGAATTGGTGTCGAGCGGGGCCTGAGGCGATTCGCCTTCCATTTTTACGAAAATGTAACCCGAATTCCAGGTCCAGTACATACCCTGTGCTGCTCCCGTGGGATCGAGCACACCGGTACGTTCGCTTACAGGGCGGGTACTTTTAAGGCTGTCTACCCCGATCAGGAACGAAATTTCGGAGTAATCGCCTTCCGGTACTGATATCTGAAGCGTTTGGGTGCTTTCGTCGCTTTCTTTTATCAGGAAATACGAATCGTCGGCCGGCAGTGTATAAACAGAACCATCGATATTACGTAAAGCAATATTGCTGATGTAATAATTAAGCATGCTTACCGTAAAACTTTCGCCGGCAGCATTGGTATACGAAGGGCCGTTAAGACTTATGGGTGAGCTTCCGGCCCGGTTATCGAAGCTGATTTTCAGTTGTCCGGTCTGGTTGGGATCGGGGCCGGTATTTTTTTTACAGCTGCTGAGTACAAGTATGCTTAAAAGCAGGCTTATGCCTGGTAGTATGATATTTTTTTTCATGTTTTTAAAAATTAGAATAATACAGTAATCTGTGCGTTTACACGCTGGTAAGGAATGGTAAGTCCGCCACCGAGGTTGTGTGTTACAGGTTGCTGGGCATTAATACCTATTACAAAGCGTTTGTAGTAAGCATCAATACCTGCGCCGGCCAGGGTAACCAACCCGCCTGATTCAGCCACTGCGGCACCCAGGTTACGGTCTTTACCGCCATATTCGGCCGAAAAGCTCAGTTGCGGCAGCAGGCTCCAGTTGTTAAAACGGGCCCAGTAAAAGCCTCGCAGTGCACCTGTAACCCTGTTCCCGAAACGGTAGCCGGCAGCATTGGTAGTGGTAATGCGTGTATTGGCATCGGCCTGGAAGCCCCAGCCTTTTATGCGCAGGGTGTACATTATATTAAAGATCATGTCCCACGAGCCCGTGCCCGGCTGCATATTGGCATTGAGCTTTTCGCCTTTGCGGTATGCATTGCTTTCGCCGGTGGCCATTTTAATGCCTCCCCCGGCCAGCAGGGTGTGGTTTACTTTCTTTTTGCTGCTGTCGGCACTCTGCAGTATGGCATAATTGGCCCACAGCTGCATATCGCCTATACCCAGGGAGCTTACGGTAACACCCGACTCGGTTTGCTGGAAGTAATTCAGCGGCAGTGAGGCAAAGAGCTGTACTCTTTTATGTGGGTAAAAGCGGGCATAGATATCCCAGCTGTGGAACACGTCGTCCGACAGGAGCTTACTGCCATCGGTGGTAGGATGGCTTGTTCTGAAGTGCCGGAAATAATAGCGGGCACCTACAAAGTTTTTGCTGAACTGGGGCAATATACCTGTATACATACTACCGGCCGAACAACCGCAAATATCGCATGCGGATGCAGGAGCACTCAGCAGTAGTATACCGGCCATTACCAGTATAAACTGTTTCATGTTTGCAGATTATAAGTAACGTAAATGCAGGAGGTAACGCAAAACGTACTTATAATTCGGGAGGTTGAAATATGGAGCCGGGTACACGTTGCAGAACCTGCTGCGAAGCGGAGGCCGGAAAATGTGTATCTGCCGTTTTGGGAAATTGTACATGCAGGGCCGGCCGCGAAAAGAAAACGGCGGGAGAAAGATCTTTTAAAAGTTCGAGATTGGGAAAGACCGGCTCCCGGGGCTCGGTTTCTTTCATCTGCGACGAAAGGTAACAGCTACCGTTACAATGCATCTCGGGCCGGTTTTTGTTAACGCAGTGCTCTTCGGTTATCTGGCGCATATTGGCGTAGTAGTTGAGCAATAATCCCAGCTTTGCACTCATACTGAATAGGAGGCAAAGGACCATGCTTATGGCTACGATGCGTTTCATGCCGCAAAGGTAAAAATTGTTTTCCCCCGGACCGGCTTTTTTTATGATTTATTTGAATGCGTAAGGTTTCATAATTTGTTAACGCTCTCCTGATGTTGTACTTTCGCGCCGGAATTCTGGTATGAAAAAACTTTTTTTCTTGCTGCTTAGCTTTGCAATCCCTGCTGTGTATGCGCAGAAGGACAGGGTATGGGGCAGCTGGACCATAGCAAATGTGCAGTATGAGTTTGCTCCGCGCTGGTTTGCGTATATGGAACTGCAATCGCGTTCGCAGGCTATGGCAAACCATTTCTTTTACTACGAAATAAAAGGAGGACTTAATTACCGGATAAATAAGGACTTTATTGCTTTTGTAGGATTTGGTAATTATGGCACTTACGACTGGCAGAATATACGTGGTATGAAGAAACAGGATGAACTGCGTATATGGGAACAATTTGTAATTAACCAATACCTGAGCCGCCTTAAGTTTGAGCACCGTTTCCGTTTTGAGCAGGCCTGGATCAACAAGAAATTCCGTAACCGTTTCCGGTATCGTATTAACCTTATTATACCGCTGAATCATAGGAAGGTAAAGAATGGCACCGTTTTCTTTTCGGCGTTCGATGAGCTTTTTCTTACGGATACTCCTCCGTTTTTTATGCGTAACCGTATTTATATGGGGCTGGGTTACCAGGCTACGTCTTTTCTTACTTTGCAGCTGGGCTGGGTAAACCAGTTTAATTATTCGTTTGCAGCCAAAGGAGCCAAAAATAACCTGTTGCTTTCGCTGAATTTTCGTTTTATCCGCAAGGATAATAAGTTTGAGCGGATGCCTACCTTGCCGGATTAGGAGGATTGAGGTACGAGGAAATGAGTGAAGAGGAACGAGTGAAGAGGAAATGAGAGAAGGCCTCGTAGCTCTTAACCCCTGGCTCACCATAACTAAAAATAACTACCCCGAACTGAGAATCGTAGGAATGAGTAAAGGGGAACGAGTGAAGAGGAAAATGAGTGAAGGCCTCCTTGCTCTTAACCCCTGGCTCACTATAACTAAAAAGAATTACCCCGAACTGAGAATCGTAGGAATGAGGGAAGGGGGAACGAGTAAAGGGAAAATGAGTGAAGGCCTCCTAGCTCTTAACCCCTGGCTTACCATAACTAAAAAGAATTACCCCGAACTGAGAATCGTAGGAATGAGTGAAGGGGAACGAGTAAAGAGGAAATGAGAGAAGGCCTCCTCGCTCTTAACCCCTGGCTCACCATAACTAAAAAGAACTACCCCGAACTGAGAATCGTAGGAATGAGGGAAGGGGAACGAGTGAAGAGGAAATGAGTGAAGGCCTCCTAGCTCTTAACCCCTAGCCCACCATAACTAAAAAGAATTACCCGGAACTGAGGCGAATCGTAGGAATGAGTGAAGGGGAACGAGTGAAGAGGAAATGAGGCAGGCCTCCTTGCTCTTAACTCCTCGCCCCAGACTTCACCAAATTAAAAAAGGCCATCCTGCTCGAAGCAAGACAGCCTTTAAAAGTTTTCGGATACTTAATTATTTGCTGAGGAGCTTACGTCCCCGTTTCATTTTCTTTTTGCCTACTTTACGCAGATTGTTTTTGCGGTATTTGCCTTTACCAAGTCCAACCGGGCTACCTACACGGTCCATGGCGCAACGGAAACCGATCCAGGCGGTAGATTGTCTTTCATCAAGGAAACGACGTGTACCGGCAACCATCCAGAATGCAGGATCTTTCCATGAACCACCTTTTATAACCTTTGCATTATCGTTTACAATAGATGTAATGGAGAACTCATACATAAGGCTGTTACGCTGGCTGGTATCGGCATAGGACTCATCGTTGTAATATATAGATGAGTTGTAGTCGCCGTCGATGAAGTCGCGGTAGTCAGATTGTTTATAGTTGCGGCGCTCCAGGTTTTCTTCTTCGGTTACGCGTACATACTGCAGGCGGCCTAATGAATCTTTCTGTTCGATGTTACCATCGATATCGAGCAGTTTTTTCTTGAACACGTTACCACGGAAGGGGTTATAATCGTCCATGTCGGTAAGTGTAAGCGGGCGGTATGTATCCATAACCCATTCCGAAACGTTACCGGCCATATTGTACAGACCATAATCGTTAGGCCAGTAAGAGTATACCGGTGCGGTAATACTGGCATTATCGTTCAGGTGACCAGCAGCACCCATGTAGTCGCCACGTCCGCGGCGGAAGTTCGCGATAAAGTCGCCTTTAAAGCGGTCGTTGGGGTTACGTGCAATATGTCCTGTCCAGGGATACATTTTACGGTCAACAATAATTTCGGCATCGGTTTTAGGATCTACGTTACCGATAAGCGAAAGTGCCGCATATTCCCATTCTGCCTCTGTAGGCAGGCGGTAGCGTGGCAGGAGTATACCGTCTTCCATACGTACACGGCGGTAAGCATTATCACCGGCACCGGGGTTCAGATCGCGTACACCTGCATTTTTACCTGCGGGCAGCGGATCGTACTGACCTACCAGGTACGATTCGGTGTTAAAGTTATCATCCACCGTCTGGTTCGGGTTTACGGCTGCTATACCTTCACGTATCAGTATCTGCTCGTTCACACGGTCGGTACGCCATGAGCAGTAATCAGTAGCCTGAAGCCAGTTAACACCTACTACCGGGTAGTCGTTATACGCCGGGTGACGCAGGTAATATTCCACATAAGGCTCGTTATAGGCCAGTTTGGATCTCCAAACCAGTGTATCGGGCAATGCATTTGCAAGTACTTCGGGATAATCGAGGGCCCATACACGACCGATCCAGTAAAGATACTCACGGTAGTTAATATTGGTAACCTCGGTTTCGTCCATATAAAAGGAGTGAACGGTAACACGACGCGGAGTGTTGTTCCAGTCGTACATAACGTCCTGCTCTGTACGGCCCATCACAAATGTACCACCCTCTACAAGAACCAGGTTGGGACCTGTTTCCTGTTCGGTATAGGCTACACGTTCAAAACCGCCGTTCTTGGAATCGTTATAATTCCAACCTGTATTCGACGATTTGGGTTTACTGCACCCGGCCAGCACAATAAGACCGGAGCCCAGTAAAAAACTTCCGTTACGGATGAACGATTTTTTCATAACACATGATGTAATTTGTACAAATATATAACTGTTGGTAACATGTTAAATTGTTAACAACTGAAAGTTTAAGTTTTTTTTAGAAAGACGGACAACGTACCGTTCTGAATTTACGGATAGGAGGTTTACATGGGATCTGAAACCCGAGCGACACTTCGTGCGAGCCTCCGGAGGCATTGGTAAGGCGCGAAATGGTGAAGTCGTAGCTGTAACCGATGCGGAATTTGCCTTTCTGGATACCGGCCAGCAATATAAAGGAGTCGAGGTTCCGATACCACAGACCACCCACGAAAATACCTTTGGTAGCGTACAGACCCAGGTTAAGCTGGTTAAAGTTCTGCTGACGCTGGTAAATGATATTGGGGGATATAGTGGCCGGAGAAACGTATTTGCTGCGTTTATTAAGCTGGAAAAGAGCCCCGAAGTGTACGGTAACCTTTATGGGCAGGCGTGCTACTCCCAGGAAGCCCTCGTTGGGGCGTGTAAGGTGATGCACGGCCACACCGCCGTAGAAATTTTCTGTATAGGCAACCACACCTGCTGCTACATCGAAATAGCGTGTGGTAAGGTTTGGCTGCGTTTCCTGGGTGCCATAAACAAAACCATAGCGACTGTCGATCTGGTCGCCGAAGGTAAGTTTACTCCAGTCCACACTGCGCTGCCCGTAAGCTGCCTGTAACCCGAATCGCATCGTGAATTTACGGGTAACATTCAGCTGGTAGGCATAAGCTACGGCTGCATAAGTGGAGTTAAGCGTTCGGTTCCCTGAAAAATCGGTATACACATAAGCACCTATACCCCCCTGAAGCGGATAAAAGTGCTGATCGTACGAAACACTGTAGGTCTGGTAATTGCCACTGATGGCAGCCCACTGGTTACGATAATTCAGGTTAAACCTGGCACAGCGTGCAGAACCCGCAAACGCCGGATTCAGGTAAAGGGGATTCGCGTAGAATTGAGAGAACTGAGGATCCTGCGCGTGTCCCTGGCCCATTGGGAGTATCATTGCTATACAAAGGGCCCACAGATATACATGAGGCTTTAGACGCATCTTTTCAGGTAAAATTTTATCTATAACGCTATAAAGTTTTTGTTTGGTATACTTTATTGAGATACCTCAAAATTAAAAATCGTTTTCCGATAAACAAAATAATTGTTAAAAAATATCCAGTTTTCTTTGCCAGTACTGGGAATAATTGTTGTTAATTACAATAAATTTCATTAAAATAAGTTAACTTTGAAACCGAAAGGTTTTCAAACATATGAAGAAATTATCGAAATTAAGCATCCTTTCCTTTTTTCTCTCTGTACCCGTGTATGCCCAGGTAACCCATTCGGTTCTTTCGCAGGGCTCCTGGTACCGTGTAGGTGTTACATCTGCAGGTATTTATTCGCTGAGCGGGTCTTTTCTGCAGGGTAACGGTGTAAATATTTCGGGGATAAACCCGAACACGATAAAAGTGCATGGCTTTGGTGGAGGACCTTTGCCTGAGCGGATAGGAACCGCACATCCCGACGATCTGCCGGAGCTGAAGGTGAAGGTGGTGGACGGAGGCACACCGGGGGTAATGGATGCCTCGGATGCCATACTTTTTTATGCACAGGGCCCTCATCCGGTTGTATATAATGCAACGGAGCGGATGTTTAACAGCAGCCTGAATCCGTATGCTGATACGGCCTATTATTTTATCCGCCTGAGCGGTGCAGGAAATAACCAGGCCCCGCCGCAGCGGGCATCGGAGAGTGGTACGCCTGCGCTTACCCTGAATAAGTATACGGATTATGCACTTATCGAAAAGGATTCGCTGAATATTGCCAATACCGGCCGCCGCTGGTTCTGGAAAAGTTTCGAGTTTGTAAACTCTTACTCGGTAAGTCACAGCTTTAGTGGCGGAGGCTATGTGGATTCGGTACGCATAAAGGTAGATATGGCAGGGCGCTGTGTAAACTGCCTGTCGAGCCAGACCGTTATGCTCAACGGTTCGGTGCTGGGCTCCATAGGTATTACCACCAACAGTGGTCTGTACGACGGGCCTATGGGCGATAACAGCACCGGTATTTTTACCACAAGCCCCAAAAACTCTTTCAGTTTTGTTTTTAATAAGCCGGCTTCAGTAGCCAATGTATGGCTTGATAAAATAAATATTAATGCGGCCCGCGAACTGGCCCGCTATGGTTCGTTTACACTGTTCCGTAATCCGCGTTCGCTGGAGGCCGGCATTATACGTTATACGGTAGGCAATGCATCTTCGTCGCTTATATGGGATGTTACCGACCCCCTGCAGCCCCTGGAGCAGCAACACAGCGGAGGAACCTTTGCCGTAAACGGCGGTACTCTTTATGAGTTTGCTGTATTCGACCCCTCAGCTGCACAGCCCCAGCCGGTATGGTTTGGCCCGGTGCAGAACCAGGACTTGCATGGGATGCCTTATGTGGATATGATTATAGTGGCCCCGGAGTTTCTGTGGCCCGAAGCTCAGCGTCTGGCCACACACCGTTTTCAGCGGGACGGTATCAGTTCCGGCATCGTATCGCCGCGTATGATCTATAACGAGTTTTCTTCGGGGATGCAGGACCCTACGGCCCTACGTAATTTTATGAAAATGTTCAGGGATCGTACCACGGGCGGACAGGAACCTATGGTGCGCTACCTGCTGCTTTTTGGTGATGCCAGTTACGATTATAAAGACCACCTGCTTCGTACCACGGAACTCGACGAAAATAAAAACCCGGTAAACAAAAATACGAACCTGGTACCTACCTGGGAAACCAAAAATTCGTACAATCGTTCGGGAGGTTCGTATGCCAGCGACGATTATTTTGTAATGCTGGATCCGAATAATATTGTGGGCTTATCGGAAGAGACCGAAGTGCTGAACGTAGCAGCCATACTGTCGTCAGGAGTGGGCCGTTTGCTGGCTTATGACCTTAATTCGGCAAGAGATGTGGTAGATAAGATTATTCATTACGACGATAATGCGGAGTGTTTCCGCGACTGGCGTAATAAGATACTGCTGCTGGCCGATGATATGGACCAGTCCTGGGAAAGCCTGTTTGTTGATGGCTCGGAACACATTGCAGCCATTATGCAGAGCCAGTTTCCCGAATATAACGTAGATAAGATATATGCCGATTCTTATACACAGACGGTAGGAGCAGGGCAGCGTTACCCCGAGGCTGAAAAACAGCTGTTTACTTCTATAAGCAATGGTGTACTGCTGCTTAATTATATAGGACACGGGGGTGAGGTCGGTCTTTCGTCGGAGCGTTTGCTTGCCATGGAAGATATTGATAAATGGGATAATTTTAACCGTTTGCCGGTATTTCTCACAGCAACCTGCACATTTACCCGTTTCGACCAGCCTGCTTTTATTTCGGCAGGCGAAAAAATGGCCATGCGTAAAGACGGCGGAGCCATAGCACTTATTTCTACCACGCGTGCCATTTCGCTGGTAGGGCAGTTTAACGATGCTTTTTACAATGCGGCATTTACTCCCGGTTCTGATGGCAGTATGCCTGCCCTGGGCGATGTGTTCCGCCTGGCAAAAAGTAATTCCAGCGATGGTACCAGCGGGCCTATTTCGCTGTTTGGCGACCCCTCGCAGAAAATGGCATATCCCCGCAATAAGGTTTACACTACAGGGGTTTACGACGAAAACGATAACCCCATCGATACCATAAAAGCTACCCAGGTAGTAAAGGTAAAAGGCTATGTGGCCGATACCGACGGATTCCTGATGCCCGACTTCGATGGTACCGTGTATCCTACCATTTTCGATAAGGCCGGCAGTTACCAGACCAAGCTTAACGATGCACCTGCCGTGCTGCGTAACTTTAAAATACAGAAAAATGTACTGTTTAAAGGAGCAGCCCCGGTAGAGAACGGACGCTTTGAGTTTATTTTTAAAGTGCCTAAAGACATTAATTATATGGTGGGCAATGGCAAAATCAGTTATTATGCCTCGAACAGTGCTACGGATGCACACGGCTATGATACGGTAAAGGTTGGTTCATCGCTCAATAACTGTAATGAGCAGGATGCACCTTCGATCGGTATACTACTCAACGATTCGCCGGTGAACGGACTGGTGGTTGGAGTAAACCCGGAGATCAGGGCCGTATTCAGCGACGAGAGCGGTATCAACAGCAGTGGTATTGGTATAGGGCACGATATTGTGGCTACACTGCGCGGGCCTCAGAACCAAACCTTTATACTAAACGACTATTATTCGTCTTTCCAGGGAACATACAAAAAAGGAGAGCTGCGTTACCCGCTGCTGAACCTGCCCGAAGGCGATTATACGCTTCAGGTTTCGGCCTGGGACAATTGCAATAATTACGGCGAATCGTCCATTGCATTCCGCGTAGATAGTACCACGGCGCTTATAAGTGAGTTTCTGCCCTATCCCAATCCTTCGTCGGACCAGGTTACCTTTGCTTTTACACACAACCTGCCCGAAGGCATTTTGCTGGGTTTCCTGCACATTTACGATGTAAACGGCCGCCTGGTGCACAGCATTAACCGGAAGATTGCTTCTACCTCTTACCGCAATACCGAATTTGTATGGGATGGACGTAACTCGGCCGGTGGCAAACTGGCACCGGGAATTTACTTTTGCCGTATGCGGCTCGTAGGCCTTTCTGGCAAAGAGGCTTATGCTACAGCTAAAATAATCCGTACAAATTAATCGCAGCGCTTTAACAATAATTTTACAGTTTTCAAGTTAATTCATCGTTTATTGTATTTTTGACCCGTTTTAACAAAGTCTATGCTTATTAAAAACAAGATATTTCTGTTGCCGCTGCTGGGTCTTACCACAGCAGCCGTTGCCCAGACACCAGGGGACGTAACCAATCAGACCGATTACAAAGAAGTGTATAAACAGGGAGGTATATCCAATGTTATTACTACTACGGTGCCTTTCCTGAATATTTCGCCAGATGCCCGTGCGGGCGGTATGGGCGATATAGGTGTAGCTACGGCACCCGATGCCAACAGCATGCACTTTAACCTGGCCAAAGCTGCTTTCCAGGAGCGCCAGACCTCCCTGGCCCTTTCGTACAGCCCCTGGCTGCGTAACCTTATACCGGATGTGAACCTGGCTTACCTGAGCTTTAACCAGAAAATAAAAGATTTTGGTGCAGTTTCGGCTTCGCTGCGTTATTTCTCCCTGGGCGACATTACCTTTACCGATAATACGGGAGGGGTGATAGGTAACTTTAAACCTAACGAATTTGCCATTGATGCGGGCTATTCCCAGAAACTGATCGATAACCTGAGTATGGCCGTAGCCTTCCGCTTTATATATTCGAACCTTACGCTGGGGCAAACGGTAAACGGACAGGCTACACGTGCAGGTCTTACCGGGGCGGGCGATATATCGCTGTACTACCAGAATAATAACTGGAAAATTGCCAAAAAACCGGTAACGTTCCGTTATGGTGTGGCCTTTACAAACCTGGGTGCCAAGATCCGCTATTCGGCCAATTCCCGTGCCGATTTTATACCGATGAACTTCCGTACCGGTGCCGGTCTTACCATGAAATTCGACGATTATAACTCGCTGCAGTGGTCAGTGGAAATAAGCAAGCTGCTGGTACCTACTACGCCGCTGTACAAACGCGATAACAATGGCCAGTATATCGACGAAGACGGTGATGGTAACCCGGATATTGAAGCTGGCAGAGATCCAAACCGCGGTGTGGTAAACTCTATCTTTACTTCATGGGCAGATGCCCCCGGCGGAGCCCGCGAAGAACTGGATGAGATAAATGTGGCCACTGGTCTTGAATACTGGTACAACCGGGTATTTGCTGCCCGTGTGGGTTACAGCCATGAGTCTACTCAAAAAGGTGGCCGCCGTTATGTAACGGTAGGTGCAGGTGTACGTTACAGTGTATTTGGTCTCGATTTTTCGTACCTGATACCTATTGTACAGCGTAACCCGCTCGAAAATACCATACGCTTTACCCTGGTATTCGATTTCGATAAACTGAGCAAGCTCAACGACGAAAGTTCGAATCCGTACCCGGGTCGCGGAAACCGCAAGAACAAGTAAGCACACTACTGTTTTATTAATATACGGCTGCTCTTTTACAGGGCAGCCTTTTTTTTGCCGGTATATGTCCCTTGCAGAGGCAGAGCATAAAAAAGAGCCCCGTTTCGCTGCATGCAAAACGGGGTCTGATAATGTTGGTCTTTTCTTATTTCTTTTTCCTTAGCGCCCTTACCTGGCGCCTGCTACTTTTAATTTTCTTCGTTAAAGAAGATTTTATAGTAATTCATTTTGCGTTTTTCGTCGTAGCCTTTTTCCAGCAGTTCGGAGCCACCATGTACATACAGGTGAAAGTTACGGTCGAGCTTAAGTACACTGCGGAATTTCTTTGATACTTCTTTTTTTGCATCCTCGTTCAGTACAAAGCTCGGAGCCAGTTCGGGTACTTTAAAATCGTCCTCGAAACCTTCTTTAAAGGCTTTGAACTCTTCAACCACTTCGGGTTCGCCAATTACTTCGGATGCAAAATCATCGAGGTCAAAATTTTCTTTTTCTTCGAAATAGCGGGCTGCTTTCGAGTTAAAGTCGATCTGCTCGCGGCGGTCTTTGGTAAATTCCTCCACATCGTTCTCCGGGTTAAAGTGCAGTTTCGAAAACTCCTTTACAATTTCCATGTAATTGCGTGTAAGGTAATAATCGTCCGGTATGGGCTGCAGATGCAGGAATTCGTCTTTCCAGAAGGCAGCTTCCCCGGTAGGGTTCAGTTTATCTACGGTAACCACTTTACAGCCGTTTTCCTTTTCTGTATCGAAAATAATACAGCCTTTATCGAGCTTATGAATATTGATACCATCTTCGAAATCGATCTCAAAATCGTCGTCTTTCTGGTATACTTTCAGGAACTTATCTTTATTCTCACTTTTAAAGATGCCAATGGCATTGCATATCTCGTCGTCAACCTGGCAGCCGGCAAATTCCACAATGTATAATTCCCCTTTTTTAATCTTTGGGTGATTACTTTTTTCGTACAGGTGGTTGGCAATATTTACCGACTGATCGTACAGGTCGTTATAGTCTTCGAATACTTTACGTACATAGGTGTACACCTCGTTAAGGTTCAGGTCGGCATCGTGGCGGAACTGGTACATGATGTTGCCGTCGAAGGGTTTGGTAAAGTACATCATAAGCAGGTCGCGTACGTAATCGTCCTTAATGGTATGGGCGGTTTTAGAGTATTTTACGCCTTCCATTTTTCCGCGGTTACCTACCTGGTGCACTACCATGCGGCGGAGTTTGGTATTTTCGAAATTGAGCATAGTCCGTTATTTTAAAAATTAAGCAAGTATACGGCGGGCGATCACTTCTTTCATGATCTCGTTTGTGCCGGCATAAATGCGTTGTACACGTGCATCGGCCCAGATACGGGCAATGCGGTATTCCCATATGTAGCCATAACCGCCATGCAGCTGCACGCACTCGTCGGCTACGCGGCACTGCATATCGGTCATTTCCTGTTTGGCCAGGCAGGCCTGGTATACGTCCAGTTTACGTTCGTTATGCAGTTCGATCATACGTTCGATGAATACACGTCCGCGGTCAACCTCCCCGAAGCATTCGGCCAGTTTAAAGCGGGTATTCTGCATATCGGCCACGGTTTTACCGAAGGCTGCACGTTGTTTTACATATTCTATGGTATCGGTAAGGGCTACCTGTGCACCGGCCAGGGCGGCAATGGAAACGATAAGCCGTTCCTGTGCCAGCTCGGTCATAAGGTACGAAAAGCCTTTTCCTTTTTCGCCCAGCAGATGGTGTTTGGGAACTACAACATTATCGAAAAACAGTTCGCAGGTATCCTGGGCATGCAGGCCCACTTTTTCGAAGGGACTGCCTTTGGAAAAGCCGGCCGAAGTTGTATCTACCAGGAACAGGGAAATGCCTTTTGCCCCGGCTGCCGGGTCGGTTTTAGCGGCTACCACCACTACATCGGCCAGGTAACCGTTGGTAATAAACGTTTTATTGCCATTGAGTACAAAATGGTCGTCGTACTCTGCCGCACTGGCTTTAATGCCCTGCAGGTCGCTGCCGGCGCCGGGTTCCGTCATGGCAACGGCGGCAATGGCCTTACCCTGTACCATAAGCGGCAGCCAGTGTTGTTTGGCCTCTTCGGTGGCATAATGTTCTATATAGGGGCATACAATATCGTTGTGCAGGGGAAAGCCTATGGCCGGTCCCGAACAACCTGTCTTGCCCAGTTCTTCTGCAAAAATGGCGTTATAACGAAAATCTTTTATGCCAAGGCCTCCGTACTGTTCGTCAACCTGCATGCATAAAAAACCGGCTTCACCAAGTTTTTCCCATATCTCGCGGCTAACCATTTTATTCTTTTCCCATTCGGCATTGCGGGGTACAATTTCGCGGGCGGCAAATTCGGCCACACTCTGCCGGAAAATATCGTGCTCTTCGTTATAAATTCGATATGGAGTAAACATGCGTTCTTCTATAATTTTCTACAAAAATACCAATGCCGGCGTATTAATCAAAATACCGTTGCGCTTATTTAAAAAGTGCTGTCTGCCGGGACTTACAGTGTATCGCTAAGCTGTTTGCGGATGCGGTAAGAGGCCGGGAGCAGGTTATTAAAGCGGCTGCCTATGTTTTTTACCCAGCCCAGTCCCAGTCCCTGGTAGCATACGAGGTAAAGTCCTTTTTCCAGTTCGGGGCGGGCTTGTATACTTTCTTTTTTCAGAAACTGCAAAGCTTCGCTGCGGGTTAGTTCTATCTTTTTAAGATCGTGGGCCAGTGCGCTGCTCAGGGCCATTGCATGCGAAGGTATGTAGTCGTTTCCTTTCTGTTCGCCGGCCTCCATACCCGCATAGGTTGTTTTTATTCCATAAAGGGAGCTTAGCAACCTTTGTACGGCTAAGGGAACAATATATTGCCTGCCTCCGGCAGTGTACAGGGTATAATCTTCCGGTTCGGCCAGAAAGCTGCTCCATTCCCGTTTGTTACCTGTTTGTGGTATACGTATGCTTTTTGTCTGAGCCCCTGTGGCGTATCCGCTCTTTTTGCGGAAGATGCTCAGGAAAAAGCCTTCGCCTTGTACGGAGCCGGGGAAAAAGGAATAGCCCTGTATGCCGCTGCGTTTTTCGCTGCGTATCTGCCATTCGGGCGGGAGTGTAAGCTCTGTGCATTCGAAGCCCTGTTGCAGGAGCAATGAGGGCGCATCGAAGTTTTCGGCCGGATTATAGGTACAGGTACTGTAAATAAGATAGCCGCCCTCTTTTACACAGGGGGCCAGTTCGTTCAGAATACGCTGCTGGCGCAGGGCGCAGAGTTCGGTATTGGCAATGCTCCATTCGGCAATGCTTGCCTTGTCTTTACGGAAAAGTCCTTCGCCGCTGCAGGGGGCATCGGCAAGTACCAGGTCGAACAATCCGGGATCACGGCCAAAAGCTGAGGGGTCGGCTTGGGTTATAATAAAACCGGGATTACCCCAGCGTATCAGGTTCTCGCGCAGGATGGCATTACGCGAAGCAATTACTTCGTTAGCCACCAGTACCGAGCCCTTGGGAAGGGCCGAAAGCAGCAGGGTAGACTTTCCCCCGGGAGCGGCACAGGCATCCAGGGCCCTTATTTTCCCGGGCAGTATAAGCTGCTGCAGCGCATAGTGCAGAAACATGCTGGAGGCCTCCTGCACATAGTAGGCCCCGGCATGCCAGAGCGGATCTTCGATAAATAAAGGCCTTTCGTGCAGTATATGGCCGTAAGGGTTCCAGGGTACCGGTTTTGCATCGAAGGTGGCAACACTCTTGGCCGGATTGCAGCGGACAGAAACAACGGCTTCCTGCTGCAGGGCAAGGAGCAGCTGCCCGCTTATGACATTGCCGTAATCGTTGCGTAAACGCTGTATAAATGCTTCGGGAAATATCATAAAAAAAGCCTCCGGGATATCCCAAAGGCTATATTTTTTTCCTGTAAGGGAATTACTTCTATTTCTTGGTAAAGGTAAAGGTAAAATCGGCCGTATTGGCTACGGTAATGGTATCGATAGACGTAATATCGTTGGCGAACACTTTCCAGATCATGTCTTTGGAAGAAAGACGGTCCAGGTAATATTCGTTGCTGATAGAGTAAGGCAGCAGCGTATTTGCATTGAGTGTATCGAGCTGCGAGCCAGCATTACCTTCTTCGGTAATTTGCAGGGCTACTTTGTCTTTACCCTTATCGAGCCAGTTCCAGTTGGCGGTACCTTTATATACCTGAGCCAGGGCTGTACTGTTGTTTACCGGGGTATAGAAAGCCGCTTCGTATTTACAGTCGCCGGTTTTTTCGAAATCGATGGTAAATTTATAGAGAAAATTACTCAGCACAGGAGCATTGGAGTTCTGTGCTACCATAATCTGCTCCAGACCACCCTGGGCACTTGTGTAATTGCTGGTGAGCGATACAGAACTGGTAGTACTGCCAGCGGTAGTATTGGTAACCATTGAACCCTGTTTCTGGGTCAGTTCCCAGCTGCCTACCAGGCGATTGGTACGGGAAACAAGCGAAATAGCGGGATCGTTTTCGCCACGTTTGCAGCTTTCCAGTGTAAGGAGGGAGCCGGCCAAAAGAACAGCAGTGAGTGTTAAATACTTTCTCATTAGGTATATAAGTTTCAGAACAAAAGTATAAAAAATGAAACAGGAAGCAATTTTTTACAGATTATTTATTGCATGCTGCGCTGCGGCCCGCGCTGTGCTCCATGCCGCCTGAAAATTAAACCCTCCTGTAATACCGTCGATATTCAGTACTTCGCCGCAGAAGAAGAGGCCTGGAACGTGTTTGCTCTGCATACTGCGCATATCTGTATCCTGCAGCGATACACCTCCGGCCGTTACAAATTCTTCTTTAAAAGTAGTTTTTCCGTTAACGGTGTATACATCTGAAAATAGCGCATCTGTAAGCTTTTCAATTTCTTTTAAAGAGATTTCGGCCGCGTTTTTTTCGGGATTAACTGTACATTTCTGCAGAAAATAGTCCCACAGGCGGGCCGGGATACCTTCCGGCTTTATATTTCGTATCTTTTTATCTCTGAGTGTATTGTAGAGGTTAGAGAGTTCTGCAGACACTATATTTCTTTTTTTTGCGCCGGTCCAGTTTATTTCGATGGAAAATGTATAGTTTTTCTGGTGTATCCATTCTGCAGCAAAAGATGATAGCTTTAATACGGCGGGGCCGCTTAAACCCCAGTGTGTAATAAGCAGGGGGCCGGCAAAACGGAAACGGGTGTCGCGTATACGTATTTCGGCATTATGTACAGATATACCCATAAGTGTGCACAACGGATCTTTAGGCAGGTTAAAGGTAAAAAGCGAGGGTACGCAGGGCTGAATATGGTGGCCGTGCTCCTGTATCCAGTGCAGCATTTCGGTTTTGGGTGCGCCACCACTGGCAATAATAAGGCGTTTGGCATAAAAGGACGTGCCTTCGCGGGTGTGCAGGTGAAACAGGTCGTTTTCTTTCCGGAAACTTTTTACGTCCTGGTGCAGCAGCAGTTCGCCGCCTCCGGCAAAAAACTGTTCGCGCAGGCAGGAGGCAATGGTTTCGGAACGGTCGCTCTGCGGAAACATGCGTCCGTCCGCTTCGGTTTTAAGGGGTACACCATGACTCCGGAACCATTCCACGGTTTCTTTTTGCCCGAAGTTGTAAAAAACATTCAGCAGGCTGCGTCCACCCCTGGGATAATTGTTTACCAGTTCGGCAGGTTCGGAGCAGGCATTGGTAACGTTGCAGCGTCCGCCGCCCGAAATAAGCACCTTAGAAAGGGTCTTCCCGCTTTTTTCGAGTATAAGAACGCGGCTGCCCTTACGCAGTTCCAGTGCACTTATACCGGCAAAAAAGCCGGCAGCTCCGGCACCGGTAATAATAAGGTCGTATACCTGTGTCTGTTTCAAAATGCGGCTAAATTAGCCAATCTGAATGCAAATCGGGAATTTCCACATCTTTTACACCCGTTTTCTGCAGGGTTTCTCTGAAGTTTATCATGGTATCGGGCTCGCCGTGCACAAGGAATACTTTTTTAAGGGCATAGGCATCGGACGAGGTTACGAAGGTTATGAGGTCGCGGGCATCGGCATGGGCACTGAGCGTTCGTATCTGCTGTATTTCGGCATTTACGTGGTACTGTTCGCCAAATATCTTTACTTCGGTACTGCCGGAAAGCAAACGTCCGCCCAGGGATGAGGGTTCGCAATGACCTACAAACAGTATGGTGGTGGCCGGATTTTCGATGTTGTTTTTAATATGGTGCTTTACACGCCCGGCATCGGCCATGCCTGAAGATGAAATAATTACACAGGGTTCTTCAATAAAGTTCAGTGCCTTGCTCTGCTCCACATTGCGGGTATACTGCAGGTTATGAAACCCGAAAGGATCGCTGTCTACCGAAAGTATCTCCTGCATTTCGGCATTGTAGTATTCTTTATACTTTTTAATAATGGCGGTGGCCTCGGTAGAGAGCGGACTGTCTACATACACAGGAATATCGGGCAGGGTTTTGTCGAGTTCCAGATTGCTGAGCGCATGCAGTACTTCCTGCGTACGACCTACACTAAAGGCCGGAATAATAAGTTTCCCTTTTTTATCTACACAGGTATGCCTTATGGCTTCCAGCAGGCGGGCTTCGGTATCTTCGGCCGTATCGTGCAGGCGGTCGCCGTACGTACTTTCAATAATCAGGTAGTCCGATGCCGGGAAGGGCTGCGGAGGACGCAGAATGCTGTTTTCGTAGCGGCCTACATCGCCGGAGAAGGTAAGGGTACGGAGTTTTCCGTTTTCCTGTATACGCAGGTGTACCGATGCACTGCCGATCATGTGCCCGGCATCGTAAAAGCTGAGCTCTACACCCGGCATAATGGATGTATGCTGGTTATAATCAATCGGAACAAACAAACGGCTTAGAGCCTCCACATCGGCCGTATCGTACAGGGGTGCCAGTGCCGGTTTGCCTTTACGGGCCCGTCTTTTATTCATATAACGTATGTCCTGCTCCTGTATATCGGCACTGTCGAGCAGCATAATGTTTGCCAGGTCGCGGGTACCTTCGGTACAGTATACCGGGCCCGAAAACCCTTCTTTTACCAGCATGGGCAGCAGTCCGCAATGGTCGATGTGGGCATGTGAAAGAATAACGGCATCTATTTCTGCAGGCGAAAATCCGAAATGCCTGTTCAGCAGCTCGGTTTCGGCACCATGCCCCTGAAACATACCGCAATCGAGCAGTATTTTTTTTCCGTCCTCAGTATGTACCAGATGTTTGCTGCCGGTTACACAACGGGCAGCCCCGTGAAAAGATAGCTTCATAGAGTTCAAATTTAATCATCGTCGTTCCCATTATCAAGAGCCGGGAGCGGCACATTATCGTTATTGGTATCGTCCTGTTTGCCAAAGCGCCATGTAAGGGTAAGCATAGCAATGCGGCTTTCTTTTTTACGGTTGCGGTCTTCGCTGAAATTGAGCCCGTAACTGTGGCTTATGGTGCGGTCGGTATTGAAAATGTCGCTAACATTCAGTGTAATGGCCAGGCGGTTGCGGAAAAACTCTTTACGTATACCCAGATCGAAATAATAGCGCCAGTATGTTTCGCGTTGCGGGGCAATCTGCGGACTGAGCACCGTACTTCCGAACTGGATAATCATGTTTTTCCACAGCTTTACGCTGTTCAGCATTTTAAGCTGCCCGCCAATATTGTTTTGCCCCAGATCGGTTTGCAGATTGGAGGCATCTATGGCAAAATAGTAAATGTTAAGCCCTGCCTGCAGGTTCCAGCGTTTAAGAATACGGAAGCGGGAGGTAAATTCGAAGCCTGCACTGTGCGACTGTGCAATATTCTGGTAGGTAACGTTGGTAAGACCACTGGCACTGTCGAGCACGGCAAAGCGACCGATTACGTTGCTGGTATGCTTGTAATAAAAACCGGTGGTGAAATAATGTTTTTTGGTTTCGAAATCGTACAGCAGTTCGGCCGAATGCGTATATTCCGGGTTCAGCGACGGATTGCCATAGCGGATCACCAGCGGGTCGGAATAATCGGGAAAGGGATTCAGGTTGCCGGCAGAAGGACGGTTAACACGGCGCGAGTAGGATAAGCGAACAGAGTGTCCGCTTTTAGGTTTAAAGATAAGTGCTGCCGAGGGGTATACATTCCAGTAACTTTTGGTATTAACCTGGTTAATAGTTAGCTGTCGTATGCTTATAAAGCTATACTCCGGGCGCAAGCCGATTTTGTACTTCCACTTTTTAATGCTGTGGCTCCATTCGGCATAGGCAGCATATACCTGTTCGTTATATAGGAAATGATTGCTGACAAGGTTGTTGTATAGCAGCGAACCCGAAAAGGGGTCTTCGTCGAAGCGTTGTATATCGGTATTATTACTGCGGTAAACAGCTTTTATACCGGTTTCGAGTTCCATTTTTTTGCCAAAGGGCAGCTGGTAGTCGATGCGGCCGGTAACAAGCCGGTAGCGTTTTTTTTCAGAGGTGGTATAGTAATCGCGTGGAATACCGCTGTTTGTCCAGTCTTCGCCGGCAAATACGGCGTTAAACTCCCTGAAGGCGGTATCCGGACGCTCGGAGTAGGAGGCCTCTGCCGATATTTTATGTTTCTTGTTCTTGAAATGCTTTTCGAAGCCGAGAACCGCTTCGCCGGTGAGGTTATTGGTGCCTTCGACGGTAATGCGGCGCTGGTTTTCGATAAAAATATCAGGATTACTAAGGCGTTGCTGCTGAAAAAGGTAGCGCCACTGGGTTTCGTATGTGTACTGGAACGAACCTTCGGCAAAGAGCCTTAAGGAGTTTTTGGGCTTCCAGATAAGAGCCGTATGTGTAAAATGAGTGCCCAGATAATCGGTACCCGAATTGCTGCGGAGGTATTGCATAGGCGCGGGTAATGCATTGTTTCGAAGGGAAACATAACGGCGGTCGTACTCGGTGTAGCGGTACGAATAATCTACGTTAAAGATGAGTTTAGAGCTAACATAGTCGAGCCGGGCAAAGGCTCCGTATTTATTACCGCTGCCGGCATTTAGGCCCAGGTTGCCGCGCAGGCCGTTACGTGCATCTTTTTTTAGTACAATGTTAATAATGCCTGCACTGCCGTCGGCATCGAAGCGGGCACCGGGATTGGTAATGATCTCGATGCGTTCGATAGACGAAGCGGGCAGGTTGGCCAGAAAAGCCTCGCGCGAGGCTCCGCTCAGTCCGCTTTGCCGGCCGTCTATCCATATCTGTGCGCTGCGGCTGCCCCGCAGTTTTATTTTGCCGTTTACTTCCACATTTACCAGGGGAATGTTGCGGAATACGTCCAGTGCCGAGCCTCCGTCGCCGCTTAGTATGTCCCTGGGATCGAAAATATAACGATCGTCAGGTACATCTTTTTCGGTAACTATGTTTACGGTATTGAGTTTATTGTCGCTTATAAGCTGCAGTGTACCCAGGGAGCGGTTGGCGTTTTTTTCGATACAGAGGCTGTCTTTATCCAGGGCTGTGTATCCTACATGGCTTATGTACAGTGTGTAACAGCCTTCGGGCAACAGCAGTTTAAAATGTCCTTTTTCGTTGGTGCTCATACCCTGTATAAAGCCCTTGCCATTATCGGCCCTTACATTGGCACCGGACAGAGGCTGCCTGTTTTCGCCATGTACCGTGCCGGATACATAGCCCTGAGCAAAGGCGGTATGTATACTGCATAACATACTTATACAGAATGGCAGGAGATGGAGCAGGCGTTTCAAGATTTCTGATTTGCTTACACAAACCTAACAAAATAATAATGTAAAATCTACTGATGTATAAGGCTTGTGAACTCGTCGTAATTACCGAGATATACATTCAGGTCTACCGGTGTGTTAATGCCGTCGATGGTGGCTTTATCTGTAAACTGCCATATGCGGGCCTGCATTCCGCCGGGGATAAGGGGGCGGTTTACGTAGTAATGTGCCAGCCAGAAGTCGTAATCGTCGAATTCGCCGCTCAGGAATTTTTTGTAAAAAGAGGGGCTGGTGTATATAATGGGTTTGCGCCCGGTTTTCTGCTGTACCAGTATCAGGGCTTTTTTCAGGTCTTTTCGTATCTGCAGGGGATCAATACCGTCGTCGTCTTCTACGTCTATTACAGGTGGCAGGGTAAAACGATGCCTGCCGATGCGTTTTGCGAATAATTCGGTTTGAGCCTCGGGGGTATCGATAAAACGGTAAAAATGATAGGCCCCGGTAAACAGCCGCGATTTTTTACCGGCCAGGGCATTTACTTCGAAAAAGGGATCGGTAATGTTGTCGCCTTCGGTCGCTTTTATGTAGGCAAAGGAGAGGCGCAGATGCTGGTGCCGGGTTTCGGAAAGTGCGGTCCAGTTAATGGCACCCTGATAGCGGCTTACGTCTACCCCCAGTGTGGTATACCCCTGCGGAATATTTACCCCGAAGCTCTTGTAGGTAGGTGCAGGCCGCAGACTGTACCAGAAATAAAGCAGCTCGCCCCTGTAAAACCATGCCGCAACTGCTGCCGCTGGCAGAAGGATCAGAAGAATAAATACCGGCAGCCGGCGTTTCCTGCGTTTGGGGCTCATGCACTGCAAAAATGTAAAAAAGCTGCCCGAAAGCAGCTTTTCTGTAAATATTTTATGTTTTTATGTGTTAACGGATCAGGTTAATGCTTCCCATCTGGTCTATATCTTTACCATTGATAAAGGTGCCTGTAATGCGGTACACGTAGGTGCCTACAGGAGCAGCTTTATTGTTGCCGCCGATTTTGCCGTTCCAGCCTTTGTACATGTCGTCGCTTTCGTACATAATTTCGCCCCAGCGGTTGAATATTTTCAGGTTAAACTGCTGTACTCCGGAGGCCATTACCAGGAATATATCGTTTACACCATCGTCGTTGGGTGTAAAGGCTGCGGGAATAAAGGGGCCGGCCTGCGAAACGTTTACAATGGCCTGTCCCAGCGAAACGCAGCCGTGTGCATCGGTAACCTCAATTGTATATACTGTGGTATTTACTGCGGTACAGGTAGGCTGTGTACAATTGGTACAGCTGAGGTCTGTTGGCGGGTACCAGTTGTATAGGTAAGGTGTAACACCACCGTATGCTCCTATCGGAATATCGATTACATCGCCGAGATTAATGTTGTATACGGCCGAGTCTACCAGCAGCAGCGGTGGTTCGGTAATGGTAAGTGTGTCCGACCAGTAGCAGCCGTTTACATCGGTAATGTATATGCTGTATACTCCGGCGCCCAGGTTATTGTTATTGAGCGAACCGGGTGTGCCGTTCAGTGTAACGGTAAACGGAGCTATACCGGTCTGTGGCACAAAAAGCAGGTTGCCGGTATGGTCGCCGTTACAGAGTACATCGTTTACGTTACTGGTAAGGTTTATCTGTGCGCCTACTCCAACCGAGTAACTGCCGCTGAAGGGGCAGCCGTTGGCATCGGTTACGGTTACGCTATAGTTGCCTTGTGCCAGGCCCTGCGGGTCTTCGTTGGTATCGCCGTTACTCCATAGGAAACTGAAGTAGGGATTACCTCCGGCCACGCTCAGGTCTATACTTCCGTTGGAAGCACCCGGGCAGGACTCAATTGCAGAAGTAGCCGAAAGCACAGGTGTGCTGCTGAGCTCGCCAAGGGTAAACGACTGGGTTTCGCTGCAGCCGTTGGCATCGGTTATGGTTACATCGTAGGTGCCCATGGCATAGCCATTGGAAGCAGCATTGTTATTACCCGGATCGCCGCTCCATACATAGGTATACTGTGGGGTTCCCCCGTTGCTGTTTACCAGTACAGCACCATCGCTTCCGCCGGGGCAGGTAACCTGTGTAAGTGCCAGGGTGTTTTGCAGTACGGCGGGTTCATTTACAACCGCAGTACCGGGCCATATGCAGCCGTTGGGATCGGTAAACAGAAAATTGTAGGTGCCTGAGGCAAGTCCTGAAGCTGTAAAGGAAGTAAGAGCCGGATCGTGTGCCCAGCTTATGGTTTCGTTACCGGTAGCGCCGGGTACGCTTACGGTAATTGCTCCGTCGCTGAGGCCGTTGCAGCTTACATTGGTAATGTTTGCACTGGGCACTACCTGCGGGTATTCGGTAATTACGAAGGCGGCAGAAGTACCTGTACATCCGTTGTTATCGGTTACGGTAACTGTATGCGAACCTGCAGCTGCATTGCTAACCGGATTGGTATCGCCGTTGCTCCAGAGATAGCCGTTGTAGGGCTGGGTGGTGGCAAGGGGTGTGGTTTGCCCGGGGCATACAATGTTATTACCTGTAATTACAGGAACCGGAGGTGTATACAGGTAAACGGTTTTAGATGTATTAAGTGTACACCCGCCAAAGGTTACGGTTACATTGTATGTGCCGCTTGGGCCACTTATGTTCTGCGTATTGCCGCTGGCCGCTCCCGACCACTGGTAGGTATTGAATGCCTCTACCACCGAAAGCGCAGCAGTGCCTCCCGGACATATGGAGTCGGGCCCGGCAATGGTAGGTGTGTAAGGGGGTACGGTAACGTTTATGGTAAAGTTTACAATGGTGCTTTGCGGAGGTGTACCGTTGTCGGTTGCCGTTACGGTAAAGTTCTGCGGGCCTTGTGTGCCCGGTGTAGGCGTGTACGACCAGTTTATGGTATAGGCACCGCCGCCGTTTGTAAGCGAAGATGTAAGCCCGGCAGGCCCGGTTATGGATAATGCTACCGACTGTGCCGATTCCGGCCCGGTAAAGGTAAGCGAGCCGCTAACAGTTTGCCCGGTACATATACCGCCCGGCCCTCCGTTGGGGAGAATTACCCCGCCTGCATAGGCATTGCAGGTATCTACCTGGTAGCTGTAACCCGGTATATTGGCGTTAACCAGTGCCGGAGGCAGGTTTATGCTGTTACAAACATTGAATTTGAACGATTTGTTGTCGAGCCAGTCGATACCGTTATTGGCATTGTTAGGACCATAGAAGTTGCCGCCCGGCTGGTTAAAGATACCAAACAGGTTATACTGCCCCGATCCGTTACCCCAGTTGGCCCCCACAGTGGCCGGATTAGGGCCTCCGAAGCCGTTGCTGCCCGTTACATCGCCCGAGGTCCACTGCATATCTTTATAACAGAAGGCCACATTATTACCGGCACCGATAACGGGATCGGTACCATTGGTAAGAATAATGGAAAAGGTATTGCGTTTATCGCCGTGGTCGTTAAAGTACCCCACATTTACCCAGTTGATGTAAATGGCGGTGGGTGTAATTTTATAACGGATATTACCGATGGTACCGCCGTTCATATCCACATCTGCCCAGAAGGCACCAATAATGGCCTGGCCGTTGGAGGGCAGGGGTGGCGGGCTGTAGGTGCCCAGCGGAGAGTTGAATGTGACATTCCCGTTGGCATTGATGTAGAGCGAATTATCGCTTTGCCCGTAAAAACAGAAAGTAAAAGGAAGCGAAATAAGGCTGGAACTGGCATCGTCCTGCAGGTTCAGCGTATTCCAGGTGGCATCGGGTTCTATATAGCAACCACAACCCGACTGCGGAGTTACTCCGCCTGCGCCGGGGCCCCAAACAGGTGTGCCGGGAAGATCCTGCGCCGGTACGGGGGTATAATTGCCAAGAGTGCCGTTCAGTTTTTGCTGGTTATATTCAGCAGAGCCTTCCAGGGGCGCACTTACCTGTGCATTCACCTGTAAGCCCGTGAATATAAGCATAAACAAGGGCAGAAGTTTTTTCATTTTCACAAATTTTAACTCAAATGTATTAAGAAATTTTAACGGTGCAAAAAAATCAGTCTCAAAGTGTTTTTTTTGTTAACGTAATCAGGCTGTTAAAGAAAAGCTAATATACGCTAAATCCCTGTTAAGCACTTATAAATAGTGTTAAGCAAAGTGTAAATTTACGCAATGTTACAACGCAAAGAAATGATTCAGGCAATGGGTATGAGTCTGGCACTCATAGGCATCCTGGCCCTGCAGACCTACTGGTTCCTGGCGGCGATAGAGCTTAAGGAAGAAGAGTTCGACAGGGCGGTGGCCACATCCCTGTCCTTTGCCACGGCCGAAATACGAAAGAATGCCGTGGAGGAGCTTTTCGAACCGCTGGCTGTAAGTCCTACGGTAAGTTCCGATCCCTTTCCTGCGGGCAGTCATAACCTTAAAAAAGATACACTTCCCGATGGCAGTGTATTCGAAAGCATTACCACCTACAGCAATATCGATTCTATATCGCGCAGCGGTAAAGAGTTCTGGCCTACCGATATTTTCGGGAGCCTGTTTGGGCATATGGGGCAGATGCTTACCAAAAAAAGTGTGCTTAATACGGCCAAGGCCGATTCTATATTGCAGACGGCTATACGCCTTTACGGACTGCCGCCCAGGTACGAGGCTATTGTGGTGGGGCCGGGGTTCCAGATAAGCGATACCCTGCACGGCGACCTTAAAACGCTGCCGCTGAACCATTCTACCTACGAGGCTATGCTGTTCGAAGGCAGCCTGTTTTCGCTGCCTCAGTTCCTGGTGGTACATTTTCCGGGTAAGAAACAGGTAATTCTTACACAAACCCTTCCTTTTGTGGCCATGTTCCTTTTGCTGTGTGTGGTAATTCTGTACATTTATATATCTACCCTGCGCCGCCTGCTGCGGCAGAAGAAACTATCGCAGATGAAAACGGATTTCATTAATAATATGACGCATGAGTTTAAAACGCCTATCGCGTCTATTTCGCTGGCGGCCGATTCTATTGTAAACGATAAAATTATACACCAGCCCGATATTATAAAGCATTACAGCCGTATTATAAAGGAAGAAAACCGGCGCATGAACCGGCATATAGAATCGGTATTGCAGTCGGCCGTGCTGGAGGCCGGTAAGCTGGAACTGCGCCGCGAACAGCTGCTTTTATCCGAGCTTGTGGAATTTGCCAGCGACAGGGTACAGTTTCATATGCAGGAAAAAGAGATCCGTTTCGAACGTACCGAACCGGAAAATGAACCCTATATTTATGGCGACTATACGCACCTTAGCAATGTGGTATCGAATATATTCGAGAATGCCGTAAAGTATAATAATTCCGAGCAGCCACTTATACGTTCAGAGATAAGCATAACGGCAGACGGCGAATGGCTGGAGCTGCGTATAAGCGATAACGGTATTGGTATCCCTAAAGAAAAACTGCCTTATATATTCGATAAATTTATGCGGGTTTCGGGCGGAGACATACACAATACCAAAGGTTTCGGGCTGGGATTATTCTATGTACGTTCTATAGTGGAACTGCACGGAGGAAACATTAAGGCCGAAAGTACCGTAAACAAAGGAACTACAATAACCATACAATTGCCTCTAAAACTGAAAGAAGATGAGTAACACAAAGATCCTGTTAGTGGAAGATGATGCGGGGTTTGGCCCACTGCTCCGCGATTTCCTTATTATGCACGAATACAATGTAACCCTTTGCCGCAATGGTCAGGAAGGCTGGAATGCCTTTCAGCAGGAAAGTTTCGATCTGTGTATTCTGGATGTGATGATGCCTGTAAAAGACGGTTTTACCCTGGCAGAGGAGATAAAGCAGGCTAATGCTGCCATGCCGGTGATCTTTCTTACAGCCAAAACCCTTAAAGAAGACCTGGTAAAGGGCTATCGTATAGGGGCTGATGATTATATTACCAAACCTTTCGATTCGGAAATACTGCTGCTGAAGATACAGGCCATTCTGAAACGTGGTACCGAGGCTGCCCCGGAGAAAAAACTGAACTATAATATAGGCAGCTATGTTTACCGCTCCGATCTGCGTGAACTTACTGCTGCCAATGGTTCTGTGCAGACTCTTTCGCCCAAGGAAGGCGATCTGCTGGAAATGCTCTGCCAGTACGAAGGGCGTGTAATGCCGCGTTCCAAAGCGCTGAAAGAGATATGGAAGAACGACGACTATTTTACGGGACGCAGTATGGATGTATACATTACCAAATTACGGAAATACCTGGCAGACGACTCTCGTATCGAAATACGTAACATACATTCCGAAGGCTTTATTATGCAGGTAAAGGAAGCCTGAGCCTACTTACATTCGCCTTTTGTAAAGCTGGTAACCCCGGCACAGCCTGCCGCACAGGCATTGCTGTAGGTTTTGCCGTCGCAGCCGCAAACAGGATCGTATTGCATGGTGCAGATACAGTCTTCCTTAGCCTGGGTAAGGCAATCGCTTTTACCGTTGCCTTTCGCAGAGGCACAGGCACCGCACAGCAGTACGGTAAAAATAATGGCAGATATGCTTAATGGGTTTCTCATATTTTATTATACGTAAAAGCGGCGGATATGTTCTATGGCACTGCGGCCCATGTTTAGCACAGCTTCCTGACTGTTACCCCCGATATGAGGCGTGCCAAAGAAGTTATCGAGCCGGGTAAGGCGGCTGTCGCTATAGGGTTCGGGATCGAAAGCATCGGCATAGTAGCCGGCAATCTGTTCCTGTTCCAGTGCCCGTATCACGGCTTCGTGGTTTACCAGTTCGCCCCGGGCGCAGTTTATAAGTATTGTATGTGCCTGCATATGGCTTAAGGCCTGCACATCGATCATGTGCCGGGTTACAGTTGTATAAGGTATGTGCAGACTAATAAAATCGCAGTGTGCGTAAATTTCTTCTTTTTCGCAGAGGCGTATATTCAGGCGGGCGGCTTCGGCAGTTTTGTCCAGTATGTCGTTGGCCCAAATTTCCATACCAAAGGGTTGTATAAGCTGTGCCACTTCGGTGCCGATATGTCCCAGCCCTACAATGCCCAGGCGCCTCTTTTCCACACACACACCTCCGTTTTTATACCAGATGTCTTTTTTAAGACGGTTACCGCTTATAAATGTATTATGCGCCGCACCCAGCAAAAAACCGATCGTGAGTTCGGCAACGGAACGTTTGTTTACGCCGCCGGCCCAGCCTAACTGTACGCCATATGCTTCCAGGGCTGCCATATCTATATTATCGGTACCTACGCCGTATTTAGCCACAATGCGCAGGGAGGGGCAATGTTGCAGAAAGGCCCCGTCTATTTTTTCGCGCCCCACTATAAGGGCACGGGCATCGCTGCAAAAGGCGTACAGCGCTTCGGTGTCGTTTTCTGCGCCGGGGTATAGAACCGCCTCCGGGAAAAGTGCCAGCAGTTCGGATACCAGCTGCTTGTTTTTAATAAAGGACGGGGCAATTACTTTAAGCATATACCTTTTATTTTAGGGCCACATATGCACCACTTTCTTGGTTTCGAAAAACTCGGTCTTAAAGTGGGGGAACAATTCCATTACTTTACTGTGCATGGGTACCTGTACCAGTTCTTCTGCAAAATCGCCTCCTTTCAGGTACCAGTAAGCGGCACCGGGCTTTAACAGATGCCGGGTAAAACCGTGAAATTCCGGAATATTTTTAACGGCACGGCCCAGCACGGCATCGAATTTTTCGTGGATATCTTCGCTGCGGGCATGCAGGGTGCGTACATTTTTAATACCGAGTGCAGCGGCCACTTCGGCAGCCACTTTCAGTTTTTTGCCGATGCTGTCGTTTAGTACAAATTCGGTATCGGGGAAAAGTATGGCCAGCGGAATACCTGGAAATCCGCCTCCGGTACCCACATCAATAAGGGTTTGCCCGGCTTCGGGTTTGTAAAACAGGGCTATGCCCAGGCTGTGCAGTACATGGTGTTCGTAAAAGTGTTCCATGTCTTTGCGGGATATTACATTAATCTGTGCGTTCCAGTGCTCGTACAGTGCTTTGGTGCCCAGCAGAGCCTCTTTTTGTGCGGTGCTGAGTGTAAAATGTGTATCCAGTATATGTTCCAGGCTTTCCGACATGGGTTTTACTTTTTTCCGGCCTGGTTTTCCAGTTGTTTTTCCAGCCGCATCAGTGTGGTATCGCGCGGGTTTTCGAGCCGTTGCAGTTTTACATCGCGCATTTCGGGCCAGTTGCTGTATTTCCAGCGCACCAGGCTGGTATCGGGCATCCATATGCTCAGCAGTACCAGGGCCGAAAATATCATCAGGCGCAGCATCATACGCCGGTAATAAGGCTGGTAGCCTTCTTCACGCTTTTGTTCGGACATATAGGTGAACCCGAAACTGAGCGTAAGCAGGAACATAACACCCATACTTATAAAAAAGGTATTGGCAATAAGCGATAACTTAAGCCATATGGCAACGGCAGCCAGTGCAAAGGTAAAACCGCACAGGGCCGAAAGCAGTATTTTGTTCTTTTTCCCTTTGTGATCGCGCAGGGTAAAGGCCCCAAGCAGTCCGTAAACCACCAGGCAGCAGAGCAGACTAAGCAGCAGCATTTTTTCACTGTCCTGTACATGCAGGGTTTCCAGTATAAAACCGGCGGCAAAGAACAGGGCACAGAACGCTTCGAGAGCAAGCCAGATCATAGGCTTAATCGAGTTTTAATACAGCCAGGAAGGCACTTTGCGGAACTTCCACACTGCCAATCTGTCGCATACGTTTCTTACCTTCTTTCTGTTTTTCGAGCAGTTTGCGCTTACGCGAGATATCGCCACCGTAACATTTGGCCGTAACGTCTTTACGCAGGGCCGAAATGGTTTCGCGGGCCACGATCTTGGCACCTACGGCAGCCTGTATGGCAATCTGGAACTGCTGGCGGGGCAGGAGCTCTTTCAGTTTTTCGCAGAGACGTTTCCCGAAATCGTGCGCTTTACTGCGGTGGATAAGGGACGAAAGGGCATCTACCTGCTCGCCGTTGAGCAGTATGTCCATCTTTACCAGATCCGACTGGCGGAATTCGATTACATGATAATCGAAGGAGGCGTACCCGCGCGAAATGGTTTTGAGCTTATCGTAAAAGTCGAATACGATCTCGGCCAGCGGCATTTCGAACATCATTTCCACGCGATCGGTGGTAAGGTAATTCTGGCTTTTTATAATACCACGCTTTTCCATACAAAGGTTCAGAATGGGGCCTATGTATTCGGGCTTGGTAATGATCTGTGCCTTTATATAGGGTTCTTCGATAAAATCGAGGTTGTTGTGGTCGGGCATATCGCTGGGCGTACGCATCATAAATTTGTCGCCCTTGGTGGTATAAGCCCAGTAGCTAACGTTCGGAACGGTGGTAATTACGTTCATGTTAAACTCCCGTTCCAGGCGTTCCTGTATAATTTCCATGTGCAGCATACCCAGGAATCCGCAACGGAAGCCAAAGCCCAGGGCGGCAGAGCTTTCCGGCTCAAAGGTAAGCGAGGCATCGTTGAGCTGCAGTTTTTCCAGGGAGGCACGCAGTTCTTCAAAATCTTCGGTATCTACGGGGTAAATACCGGCAAATACCATGGGTTTTACGTTTTCGAAACCCTGTATAGCCTCCGTACAGGGGCGTTCCAGGTGTGTGATGGTATCACCCACTTTTACTTCCTTGGCTTCTTTAATACCGGAAACGATATAACCTACATCGCCGGTCAGAATTTCATTCTTGGGGGCCAGGCTCAGCTTCAGGTTACCGATCTCGTCTGCAATGTATTCTTTGCCCGTGGCCATGAACTTTACCTTATCGCCTTTGCGTATAGATCCGTTCATAATGCGGAAATAGGCAATAATGCCGCGGTAGCTGTTGAATACACTGTCGAAGATAAGAGCCTGCAGCGGGGCTTCCGGATCGCCGCTGGGTGCGGGTACACGGTTAATGATGGCCGAGAGTATATCTTCGATTCCCTGACCGGTTTTGCCGGAGGCAGGAATAATTTCTTCGCGTTTGCAGCCTATCAGGTCCACAATCTGGTCTTTCACTTCTTCGGGCATGGCTCCGGGCAGGTCCATTTTGTTCAGTACGGGAATAATCTCCAGGTCGTGCTCAATGGCCAGGTACAGGTTGCTGATGGTTTGTGCCTGTATACCCTGTGCGGCATCTACAATAAGCAGGGCCCCTTCGCAGGCGGCAATAGAGCGTGAAACCTCATACGAAAAGTCTACGTGGCCGGGGGTATCGATCAGGTTCAGTATATATTTCTGGCCTTCGAAGATGTATTCCATCTGTATGGCCTTACTTTTTATGGTAATTCCACGTTCGCGCTCCAGGTCCATATCGTCGAGTACCTGGGCCTGCATATCGCGATCGCTGATGGTTTTGGTGTGCTGCAGCAGCCGGTCGGCCAGGGTACTTTTACCATGGTCGATGTGTGCGATAATGCAAAAATTACGTATGTGTTTCATAGTGCAAAAATACGCCAGTTTTTGGATTTACAGCGTATCTCCCGAAGTTTTAGGGATTCATAACGGCGGGGTGCTTTAAAAGGCCGTGCCGACTAAAAAACATCCTTCTTGTTACGGAGCACATTGTGCAGCAGGTCGCGGGCGCGGAAAAGCTGTGCTTTTACTGTACCTATGGGCATTTCGAGTATCTCGGATATTTCTTCATAGCTCAGCTGCTGGTAGTAACGCAGTTCTATCAGGCGTTTGTAGCGGGGCTTCAGTTTATCTACAAATCCGCGAAGCATCAGGGCCTTTTGTTCGGAAATGAGTTCGGCTTCGGGGTTGGGACTGTCGTCGGCTACGGTAATGCGGTATTCGTCGCCGTCGGCCTCTTTCATGGTTTTATCGATGGAAAGGGTAGACAGGCGCTTTTTACGCAGATGATCGATACCGGCATTGGTGGCAATTTTAAAGAGCCAGGTGCTGAAGGCAAAATCGGGCCGGAAAGCCGGTAGATTCTTAAATGCCTTGGCAAAGGTTTCGATGGCAAGGTCTTCGGCATCGTCGCGGTCGCCAACCATTTTAAGTATTACATGGTAAATAGATTCGCGATAACGTTCCAGCAGCTCGGCATAGGCCTGCTGGTCGTTCAGTTCAACGGCTTTTCTGACCAACTCAAGGTCATCTTTCGCCTTACCCGAAAAATTTGCGTCGTTCACCCCCATCGTTTTGTCGGGGTAAAAATGGAAGTTATTGTTAACAAAAACAAGGAAAGTATGTAAAATGTATCTAAAACGGGTATGAACATTAGGGGCAGCGCTGTTTCGAAACGGCGGCAGACCCGGCTGAACATGAATATTTTGTAAATACTGTAAAAAGTATAGGTAAACAGTACCCAAATACCTTGTCCGGCAGCCAGCAGTGCAAGTCCGCTCAGCAGGAAGAGCCATGCCGAAACCTGTTCGGCGGCCAGTTCGGCCAGCAGGCTGCGCGGGTAGAAGTGTCCGGCGCTGAGGTGCCGTTTTTTCTGCGTAAACCATCCGGCCAGGTGGTCCGGGGCCTTGCTGAAGGTAAAAGAACGGGGATGCAGGCAAACGGAGGTATTGGCTTTACCGGCCAGTTGCTGTACCAGCAGGTCGTCGTCGCCATACGGGATATGTTTTTGCTTTTCGTAGCCACGCACTTTTTCCCAGGCGCTTTTGCGAAACAGCAGGTTGCGGCCCACACCCATATAAGGTTTGCCCCGCAGAGCCCGTGCCATGTAGCGTGCGGCGGTATACAGCGTTTCGTACTGTACCAGCTTGTTCAGGAACGATCTGCCGCTTTCGTAAGCTCCGTAGCCCAGTACCAACTCCTTTTCTGCGCTGCAGTGCGAGGCCATTTCGGCAGCCCAGAAGCGGCCTGCGGGCCGGCAATCGGCATCTGTAAGCAGTATAAGCGGGTATCGGGCGGCTTGTATACCTGCACTGAGGGCCTGTTTTTTACCCGAGTGCTTTGCCAGCTGCAGAACGCGCAGGTTGGAGTACCGAAGGGCAGCTTCGCTGAGTATGCGCCCGGTATCGTCGTCCGAACCGTCGTTTACAATAATTACTTCAAAGGCGGTGTGCTGTTGCGCCATCCACAGCGGCAGGTTAGCTTCCAGTGTGGCGGCTTCGTTGCGGGCGGCAATTACCAGCGAAACCCCTTCGTGGTTATAGGGTGCGTCGGGGTAGTGATATACGGCGGCACGCAACAGTATCTGCAGCATAAAGTACAGCTGTACAAAAAAGCAGAGAACCAGTATAATATAAAGTATGGTCATGTATAAGCGCTTAATCGTCGGCCCAGGGCTGGTACTGGTTGCTGTCGAGAATATTCAGGTAATTCTGGAAACGGAACTCTGCAATGCCTCCTTCTTCCAGTGCAGCCTGCACGGCGCAGCCCGGTTCGTTGCGGTGGGTGCAGTTGTTAAAGCGGCATTTGCCCTTCAGGGCCAGTATTTCGGGGAAATAATCGCCGATTTCGTCGTCGTGCATGCGTACCAGGCCAAACTCTTTTACCCCCGGCGTATCAATAATGGTACCGCCAAAGCTCAGGTCGTGCATTTCGGCAAAGGTAGTGGTATGCATGCCCTTTTCGTGTTTCAGGGAAATACTCTGGGTACGCAGGTTAAGCCCGGGTTCTATAAAATTCATAAGGCTGCTTTTGCCTACGCCGCTATGGCCTATAATAAGTGTGTTCCTGTTTTGCAGCAGCTGGCGCAGTGCTTCGGTACCTTCGCCGCTGAGCGCATTGGTACTGAGGGCAGGGTAGCCCAGGAAACCGTACTCGGCCATAAGTTCGTTACGGTATTCGAGCTCCTCTTCGCCAAGCAGGTCGCTTTTGTTAAATACCACGGCGGCAGGTATGTCGTACGCCTCGCAGGTAACCAGTATACGGTCGATAAAGCCGGTGCTGGTGCGTGGTTTCTGTATAGAGGCAACAATAAGCACACGGTCGAGGTTAGAGGCAATAATATGGGTGCGCTTGCTCAGGTTGGTGGCCCGGCGTACAATATAGTTTCGGCGCTCTTCTATATCTTCGATTACCGCCTGCGAGCCGCCGGTATTTACCAGTACCACATCGCCTACCGAAACGGGATTGGTACTTTTTATCCCTTCCAGCCGGTATTTGCCCGCCAGTATGCAGTCGGTAAAGCTATCCCCGATTTTTACCCGGTAGCTGCTGCCTGTCGATTTGTATACAATCCCTTTCTGAAGCATCGCTGCAAAAGTAGAAATTACATACGGCTATGCAATGCCCTGAAAACGAAGAACTGATCGGGGCCGGAGCGTTTTTTTGATTTTTTTAGAATCCGGTAAGGCATTTTTTTCGTAAATTGTAGTAACACAGAAGACGATATCTGCGTCATACAAATAGTGTACGTATCTGCGGCCTGTGCCATTCGTATTACAGTTGCGTGTAGAAAGGCACCGGCACATCAAAAGCCTCTTCCGTGTGATGAGCATGGATAAGTGTTGTGTGGTATGCATAACATTTAATTACGGGCAATATGGATTTCGGAAACCGCCTTCATCATAAGGCGGTTTTTGTTTTTTTAGTAAAGTAATATGCCGCCACTCCGTGCATTCTCGTTATTTTTAAGCACGGTGTGTAATGTGTATGAAGCAAAACAGAATCTTCTTTTCTTTCCTGGTTGTTAGTATGTGCATTTCCTGCGTGCAGCGCAGTAAATCTGTGGAATATATGCAGGCTTACCAAAGACAGTACCATACTATAAGTGGTACGTGCAGGGGTGAACTGGCGCAGCATTATTTGCTGAACAGTGGGCAGAATCCGGGAATGTGTGCAGTTATTGACTCTATACATGCTTTTTGTGACGATACCGACAGTCTGGCAGCAGCAGATGTGTTGCCGGGAATAAGCGATTTTTCCGGGTTAGAACGCAGGCACACGGCTCTGCTTAAGCTCATGGAACCTGCTTTTGCACAGCATCGGCAACCAATGCCTGCCGCGCCTTTTGCCCTTATGCAACATGATGAAATACCCGGACTGAAATATATAAAACTGAAACAGATGAACCTGGATGTGCTGCTACTGGCCATACACTGGATTCGCCTGCAGCGGGCAGAATATCCTTATATGGAAGCAGGTGCACACAGGTTTCCCGAACCCCGGATCGCAGAGGTCTTTATTGAGGATGATAGTATGTGTATTGCTTTTGTATATGGAGTTTCGCAGGCAGTATTCCATGCCGCAAACTTCGATTCGCTGCAACTGCAATATGCTTCGGGGCAAAAGCGGCATATGGCATTTGAACGGAATGCCTTCGGAAAGAACGGCTTTTATGCAGGAACCAGCGATCAGCTGAAGCGTGTGGAGTTTGTGTATTATGTAAATACCGGTAAAAACCTGAGAACAGAACATTATGCAAAAGATATGGAATAGGGGTATGGTTGCGGTAGTAGCTTTTGTTCTGCTGGCAGGCTGCAGGTCTTCGGCTCCGGAAGAGGAACTGCTGCGGCAGGCCATGCACGAAAATATACAGCGGCAGATATTTCTGATGAACAGCAATGCCAGTACACTGGAAAATTATATGCGCGGAACTGCCGGGGGAATTACGGAAACCCTTGCTCCGAATTTTGTTACGCAGGCCGCACGTATATATGAGGGCGATACTTCTGTAAACCGCAGGCAGCTGATGCTGGATTCCCTTAAAACCCTGTTCAGGCAATACCACTACCACGAAAGTGAATCGGTATACCTGAAGGAGCCTCTTTTTACGGGGGATGTGCACTGCCGCCAGGCCGATATGCTGAACTATGGGTTCGACCTTAGCATGCATCTGTTTTCGAAGCACACATCTATTTACTGTGGTTTCTGGACGGTAGACCCATTCAGCATTGTACCCTCGCAGCAGCGTAAGGGATATTATTATCTTATTCCGTACAGTCCTGCAGAACCGGTGGCCGTGCAGCCGGAAGTACATACCGCTGCCGGCGCATATTATCCGGCCTTACACCATACCGCCAGCGGAACGGTTTATATGCTTAAAATACCTCTGCATGCCGGTGTTTCGCATATTTACTGGACCGACAGTACCAGGGGATACCCGCGTACCTACCTTTTTTCGGGTCAGACGGTAAAAAGAGTCTATAGAACTAAAATACCCGTCATATGAAACGCTTTAGCCTGCTTCTGATATCTGTTTTTAGCCTGCTCTGCACCCCGGCCTGCACCCATAAACGGCAGCCGGACGAATGGCGTAAGGTATACCAGCAGCAATACGCTTATCTTTCCCGAAAGCTGCAGCGGGAAGTAGAAACGGGTAAATTACTTTTTAATTACCTGCCGGAACATCGCAGTCATTATAATGCGGTGCATGCTTACCTGCGGTATAACGACAGTTTACTGGCTGCATTGCCAGAGCCTGCTTTTGCCACACTGAAACAACGCGAACAGGCATACTCCGAAATTTCGGATGAGATGCTGGCCCTTGCCGGTAATTTTATGAACGAAACCGCCTTTCGCATACACCCATTCCCGGTGTATGATCCCGATGAACCGCCGGAGCTGTATGCGCTTTATCTGCAGCAAAGCAACCTGCGTATGCTGGCCAATATGGCCAACCTTACCGATTACCTGCACTACCGCTGGCCTTATGCGCTGCCCTGGATGTACCACGATGCATTGCCTGTGCTGGTATCTACCGAAACGGAAAACGGGCAGCAGTACTTCAGTTTTGCATATGGAGCTCTTGCCTTTCCGGAACGGATACGTTATTTCGAGAAAGCACAGCTCCAGGATGCGCAGGGAAACTTATTGCAGGCTGTGGAGATCAGAGCCAACACGCAGCGGTTTTATGTGTTTACGGCAGAACAAAGCACACAGTATCCGGTACTGAAAACCAGCAGCTGTTACCGGGATATATGGGATAAAGGAACAACGTGTATTGATGAAGAATATCGCTAAACAGCTTTTATATATGCTGCTGTTGCTGCTTTTTGGCTGCCGCAGCAAGGATACGGATGCTGCCTGGAAACAGGCCATGCAGGCTAACCTGGCTTTACAGGGCGAGATGGTATGGCGCAGGTACGGAAACGATTTTCATAAACGGCGCGATCCCTGGAAGGATACATGCCGGCAGGAATTACTGAAATATACAGATATGCTCTGTGCCGGATATTCGGGGCAGGTATATAAGCCCGTTGCGAGGGAGCACCTGGCCGGGCTGGACACACTGGCGCTAATGCTGAGCGGACTTAAGGATAATTCGTTCCTTACACCCGATACTCTGCACAAACCTCTGCACCTGCCTGCAGAACCCGAACGTTTGCTGCGGCTGCAGCTATATGGAGAGCGTATGGAAGCCCTGGTGGGGTTTCATGGCTGCTATCTTACCCCGAAACTTATGCCGGAAACGCAGCTGCTAACACTGCCGGAACGGGAGGCCCACCGCAGCTATGCCCTTCTGTATTATGTTCCCCTGCCCAGGCCGTGTTCGGAACTGCAGCTCTGTGGCGATTCATGCTACACGTATACGGTTCCGGCTGCTGAAAGAGGTGCTGCATTTCATGTGCAATTGCCTGCGGGTATACGCAGCATCCGCTGGACGGAGCAACTGCCCGGTGACAGGGAACGCAGCCTGTACTGGACACTTGTGCCGGAAAAGGGATATTACCGGCTGTTACCAGTACCGGAGAACACACTTTGGCCCTGGCTGAGCCAGATTACTCCCTGATAAAACGACCGTGGAATATGCCCTGAGCCGAACGGGCTTTTACATAATATATACCCGGCTGCAGATGTGCAAGGCTGGTTTGCTGGTATACATTGTTACGAAATACACAACGCCCGCCGCTGTCGAAGATTTCCAGGAAAAGGGTTTCGTTATATTCTATATAAAGTATATCGCGCAGCGGGTTAGGGTACATACGTAATACTCCGGGGTTGCTGTATTCCAGGCCCAGGCAGGCTGCGGAGCTGAACTGCACATCAATGGCATCGGTGGTGCTGCATCCGTTGCTGTCGCTTACGGTTACGGAATATATTCCACTTGTGCTTACCTGAGCTTCCGGACCTGTGCTGTTGCTTCCGGTCCAGCTGTAACTGCTGTAGCCGGCCTGTGTTTGCAGGGCAAAGGGAGCTGCGGCCGGGCATAGTACCGTATCGTTACCAAGCGATACCAGGGGCAGGGGATGCACCAGCAGCTGCAGTGTTACGCTGCTGTCGCAGCCGGCAGCATTTTGCAGTACAGCCTGGTATGTGCCGCTTGCCGTATAGGTATTGTTGCCGAGTATGTAACTCTGGCCCTGGCATACAGAGGCAGAAACACTGCTGCTGTTTGGCTGGTTTATGCTCAGCATGGTATGTACCACACTGTCGCAGCCGCCGGAGGCCGTAAGTGTATCGGTATAATTACCGGCAAGGGTATAGGCGCTGTTGCCTACGTGCAGGGTATCGCCCTGGCATATGCCCAGGCTCTGGTTTACCTGTATAAGGGGTACTACGCTAAGGTTAAGGGTAACATTGCTGTCGCAGCTGTGTATAGTACTGAACAGGGCCGTTTGTGTGGTAGTGCTGTTGTATGCGTTACCGTTAAAGCTGTACGATTCGCCCTGGCATATCTGTACATTAAGAGTACTGTTGTATACAGGGTGTACGGTAAGCTGGGTGTTTACAATACTGTCGCAGCCGCCCGGCCGGGGAAAGGTATTGGTGTAGCTGCCGCTGCTGGTATATGTACTGCTGCCTACGGTAAACGACTGTCCCTGGCATATGGAAACCTGCTGCGAGGTAGTTATATTACTGCAGGCTACAGGTAATGCTAAACTGCCGGAAATGGCATTGTCGCCGCTGGTAGCCCCGTTAAAATTTGTGGCAAGTCCCGAAAAATAAAAGGTAACGGTTCCCTGCCCGGATGGAGGAGCGGTCCAGGTGGCAGCCCACATACCGCTTGCGCTCGGTGTATTATGCTCGAAATAAGTACGCCCGCTGAGTGTAATAAGCTGCGAACCACCCTGCGGCGCACTGAAGCTGCCGGCCTGCAGGTTGGCCCCGCGCAGCGCTACCAGCTGAAAGCCCTTGCGGGTGCCGCCGCTTACCTGTACCCCAAGCATATAGGTTTGCCCGGGAGTATAAGCACTTACCGGGTTTCCCGAAAGGTCGGTAACCACTACCTGTATTACAGGTGTAAAGCTACCGCCGCTGTGGCAGCTGCTGCAATTGGTACCTCCGCTGAGCGGACTCAGGGTTACATCGCCCAGGCCGTTTGCTGCGGGCCCGGTGCTGCGAAAGATGCCGTGCGGGCTAAATGCCGCTGCAAGCAGGGCAAGCAAACAAAGCACAGAAAAGGATAGCGTTTTTTTCATGCAGGAGAAATTGTACAATAAAAATAGAATCTCTTCCTGTAAAAATACATATATGCAGATAAAAAATCTGCAGACCAGTATCCGTTTCAGTTATTGTCTGCTTGCTTTAATAGTTTGATTATCAATTGTTTTTTCATTTTTTTCAGAGCTAAATTCTCTAAAAACGTCACAAAAACACAGCAAAGCGTTCTGTTCCTGTTAGTCACAAAAGGGAATCAGGGCGTTTCGGCCAGTTCTTTCAGGCGGTTCAGGGCGCGGTCCCAGGCTTCGGACATAGAATCGAAATAGGCTTCGTCCATATCCGAATAAATGTCCAGCTGTGTATGGCCGTTATGCTCGTGCAGGGTATAGGTTTCCTGCATACCTTTTACCGCAAGGGCATCGGCGCTTTCGTAGTCTTCCCGGCCTTCAAAAATCATTCCGTGGTATACGAGTGCTATTTTTTCGTGCATACGGCTTATTTCCACCATACCGGCAATACCCGAGCCTTTATCGTCCATAAAAAGGGCTTTGCTACCCTGCTGCCAGTCGGTAACAGCATGAGCTCCGGGATTAAATTCGGCATACCAGAGGCGTGTATACTTATCCAGTGTAAGCACATCCCACACACGGGCTGCAGTAGCCCCGATCTCTATCGACTTTTCAATAGGTTTGTTCATAAGCATCAGTGTATTTTTATTTATGCTGATACAAATTTACGATCCGTTTATGGCTGACAGCAGGTGCATATGCGCCCATACAAGGGGCTGAAAGGACAAAAACGGCAGGCAGCGAAGGGCATGGCACCACTCAGTTCCCCGCAGCAGGATACATCTGCCGCAGATTGCGGTATATGGCCTCGTGCAGTATACTGCTGTGGTCTTCGTCCGGCAGGTAGCTAAAGTGCGCTTTTATATTGTATTTACGGCTCCCGGAGAGAATACGGTACAGTGTACGGGCATCGCGCTTCATTACAGCACCTTCTTTCCCAACCGAAACAAATACTTCGGCAGGAGCAGAAGACAGGGTACGTACAAGCGGTTCTGCCTGTTTCAGCAGCGATTGCCGGTCCCACCAAAGGCTCGGACTTACGATCAGATATGTATCGAAAAGCGAACGTTTTTTGAGCAGGATCTCCGTGGCAAGCAATCCGCCCAGGGATTGTCCTATGAGTATACGCTTTTTACTTTTGCCATATTTTTCCTCCACAAAGGGTGTTACTTCTTTTTCCAGGAAACGTATAAAGGCTGCCGAACCGCCCGTGGTAGGGAAACGGGCCTTATCTTCCTGTACCGAGGTCGGGAAGGTAAAATCGCGTTTGCGGTCTGTATTGGCAATACCCACCACCAGTGCGGCAGGCATAACCCCGCGCAGCCGGAAAAACTGCAACAGTCCCGAAATATGTATAAAATCTTCGCTGGCAGTACCGTCGAGCAGGTAAATTACAGGCATCGAAGCCGCAGAGTCTTTATCATACCCTTCGGGTATATACACATTCAGGATACGTTTTTCGCCGAGGACCGCCGACTCTATTTCGTGTATCTGGCCATAAGGAAAGGCTTGCTGCGCCCTGCAGAGTATATTCAGGAAAATGCAGAAAATGCCAGGAAGTAAAAGTTTTTTCATAACAGGGCTAAAGATACTAAATGCCGGGATTGTGTTCAGCCACATGTATTCTGCATTACTTTTCTGTAAATTGTAAAGAAGGGGCTTGCACAGCTGAAAAAAAAGATGTATATTTCAGATAGTGAATTTTTTGGGAGGATACTATAAGTTCCGGAGGGGTATGTATACATGTATTGATAAACGTAACTAATTCTACCTTAAATATGATCTTACGGGGAGCCTTGCTGCTGGCTTTTTCCCTCTGTTACCTGGCTTTGCCTGCTCAATATCCGGAGCGGTCGTACAGTGGTTCCTGGGGTCGTACCATGTGGACTTACCATTTTTTCGGGGATGGTAATTACGAACGCAGTTCGAGCGGTCATTTCGGCGATGTGCGGTTCAGCGGTAATTACGTTGTGCGCAACGATACCCTGCATCTGCTGAGCGGGTATAATGCTTCTTCGGGCACGCTGAACGAGTTTTACCTGCTGCACGAAGATTCGATGCTGGTTGACCTGGGTAATTTTTACGATTATGCGCCATCTGCCGCAGGCCGTTTTCATATGAGCCGCAAACGTTACGACCTTATGCCGGCACAGCCCCTGATTCCGGAAATGCTGCCCGGTACCGATTCGGTAGCCCGCAGCCTGCACGGGAAAAAGATACAGATAAGCGGCAGCTGGAAGCTCGACTCTACCTTTGTGCACAAGGTATACACCAACGACCGTATGCGCTACAACAGCTTTGGTACCGAGTACCTGTTGCACAGCGACGGCACCTTTCGCATATCCGAGCCGGGGCAGGTACTTGTTTTATGCCGCTGGAGCCTTAACGAAGATGAAGAAGGCAGCTGGATACTGCTGCACGACGATACACAGCCGGGTCAGGCCGCTTACAGCGAGCGCCTGCTGCTGCTGTTTACCGACAGCAAACGGGCTATGCTGCGAGGAGGCAGCGGACAGGGTTCGTATACCTATTACCTGAGCAGACACTGAGCGGGTCGCTGTCTTTTTCTGCACATGGATAAGATGCTTTTATGGCCTCATAAACCGCAAGGGGGATAAAGGAGAGATACAGGAAATTCCGGTATTACTGCTCTTTAATTTCTTCCGCGTTCGCCGGGGTACAGCGTTTGCACGGAGTCGCTCTGCCAGTATTCTTTACTGCCGGCATCTATTATACTCAGTTTACCTGTGAACGCGGCGCCGGTATCTGCATTCCATACATTCAGTCCGTTCATGGGGGTATCTGCACCGTAATTGGTGGCGGGTGTGTGTCCGATGTAAATTTCGCTGAAGTGCTTCAGGCGTTTCGGGTAAAACGGCGAATCGGGCGAAAGTTCCGGATCGGCACTCAGTGCTGTTTCCCACAGGGTTCGGTCCCAGCTGTAGTTCGACGGGTATATTTCGTGTCCGGGACCGTGCATCGAGGTAAAACCGGCATGTATAAACAGCCGCTTCCGGGCATCAATATGGTAATGTTGCATGCGGCTAAAGAATGCAAGGTGTTGCTCCTTTTCTTCGGCACTGCAGGCGGCGTAACCTGCCTGGGTAGCCGCACCGCCGTGCAGCAGCCATGCTTCGGGGGCTTCGCCGTTACGCAGCCAGTTTTCGCACCAGGTATCGTGGTTACCGCGTATAAAAATACAGTTGTGTCGTTCGGCCAGTTGCAGCAGCAGCGAAACCACCTCTTTGGCTCCGCTCCAGCCGTCCACGTAGTCGCCCAGGAAAATCAGGGTGTCTGTTTTGTCTGGCCGGACTTTTTCCAGCACCTGCAGCAGTGCCCTGTGTGCTCCGTGTATATCTCCTGCAACCAGTGTTCTGTTTTTCATATCAGGGTATGTTCAGTGCCGGTAAAATCAATATACTGCGGGGGCACTTCATCGCAAAGCCATACACCGTTCTCCGACAGGTAAAACGTAAACCCATCAGCATACATGCGTGCAGCATCTACTTTCAGAATTACGGGTTTTCCGCGCCTTCCGCCTACGTTAAGTGCTGTGTTGCGGTCGCTGCTCAGGTGTACGTGCAGGCGTTGCATTTTCTGCAGCCCCTGTGTCTGTATAGCCTCCAGGAACCTGGCCACAGTGCCGTGGAACAGTAATGCCGGAGGATTTTGGGGCTTATATTCCAGGTTCACCTGCAAGGTATGCCCCTGGTTGGCGCGTATACGGGTATAATCTTCATTAAAGGCAAAGCGTTGCTTATCGTTACTGTGTGCCACCTGCTGCAACGTGGCAAAATCGAGAGGAGTGCCGCTGCTGCTCATTTTTTCCAGCAGCTCGTCAACACGGGCCCAGCCGCTGGTATCGAGTGTAAGTCCTATCTGTTCTGGTTTATGGCGCAGTACAAGACTCAGGAATTTGCTTATGTGTTTTAGTTCTTTCATAGTTGTAAAAGTATATCGCGCACTTCCATCAGTGCAAAGCCCAGCAGGTTCTGGCCGGGCCATTGCGCCGGTATGTGTGCGAGCGGGTTATCTTCGGTAAGACCAATGCCCCATACCGGGTCTGCAGGGCTGGCCTCTGCCAGTATTTTATTTTTAGTTTGTAAAAGGAATTGTTTCAGTGTTTCGTTCTGCGAAAACTTGAGCAGGTTCCCCTGTGTTACGATTTCGTATTTACGACTGTCCCAAAGTTGTGCATCAAAATTGCATATCTGTCGTCCCAGGTCTTTTGCATCTTTCGGCGATTCTTTGTCCAGGATGCGTTCAAAATACTCCCTGTCATCAAAAAGCAGAGCCTTCTGTGCCATCATATAATGTTCTGCTGTTTTATACAGTATATGGTTCTCCGTAAAACGGGCAGGCCACCACTGGCTCAAACAGGATTTTATGATACTGCCATCTCTCGAAGGCCGGTGTGTCCAGAAAAAAAGATAATCCGGGCTGGTTTGGGCGAGCAGCCAGTTTTTTGTATATTTCATAGTGATGGGTGCGGGTGTTATTCAGAGTTCAAAATGAAATCCTTTTTTCATGAGTTCTTTATATGCCTTTTTATCAAAACTGTAATAAAAGGCGGCTTTACGCGGCACATTCTGCTCCTTTTGTTCCAGTTGTTTCAATAATCCCATGCTCAGTATTTTTTTGCGAAAGTTGCGCTTGTCCAGGCTGCTTTGCAGTATAGCTTCGTACAGGGCCTGCAGCTGGCTCAGCGTAAAGCGGGCATCCAGCAGTTCGAATCCCACAGGCTGGTAGCGTACTTTTCCTTTCAGGCGTTCCACAGCCATGGAAACGATGCTGTGGTGGTCGAAGCCAAGTGCCGGCAGTGCCGATATGGGGTGCCATTCTGCCTGTATGGTATCGCGGCCGGCAATCAGCCTAAACTGTGTTGTATTTACGAGGGCAAAATATGCAACCGACACAATGCGTTCGCGCGGGTCGCGGTCCGGCTCGCTAAAGGTATACAGCTGCTCCGCAAATACATTTCGTATCCCGGCTTTTTCCAGCAATATTCTGTGTGCTGCGGCCTCTGTAGTTTCGTGCATGTGTACAAAACCTCCGGGCAGAGCCCAGGTATTGCGAAAGGGTTCGTTTTCCCGTTTCAGCAGCAACAGCTTCAGTCCGCCGCCGTCGAAACCGAAAATAACACAGTCTGTGGCCAGTGCAGGGCGTTCATATTCGTAGTGATACATGGTTTCAAAATGTAATTATTACACAAAGGTGCTCCTGTTTTTTATTTGCGCAAGAGTTTGAGTGTAAAAAATACACTTTGATTGCCTGCTACTGCGGTTTTTTAAATATTTTTTTGATTATCAGCATTCTATGCGTATGCCGGGCGGAATGGAATTTCAGGCTGCTTTGCAGTTTTTTGTTAGAGCTTCATGAATTTCATGGCGGGCAATCCGCTGTTTTTCAGGCGCAGGTAGTAGAATCCTGCCGGCAGTCCGCTTATATCCAAAGGCATATTATCGCCCGTTATATTTACGGAGCGCAGTTGCTGTCCACCGGCATCGTATAATTCCAGGGTACCCTGTATACCAGACTTGTTAAAGCGTATATTAATTGTTCCGGATGCGGGGTTGGGGAAAACGATACCCGCAGCTTTCGTTTCCTGGGGCAACATACCTATGCTTCCGCAATCGTATTCAACCCGGTAATAGGTAGTATCCTGCGGACAAAGGGTATTCGGGTTTGTAACCATACATTCGTATATGCCGGCTTCTGTTATCAGCAGGGTATCCTTGTTGTTCATAGCCGGCAGGGGTATCTGGTTACGGAACCACCGTATTTGTTCCGAGCCAGATAGTGGGCCGTTTATATGCAGTATGGCAAAAGCCACGGTATCACCTGCACAGGGGTCGCCAATGGCATCGAAATAATACCCGCTGAACTCAGGCATAGCTGTATATAAGGCCGATAATTCGGAACAGCCGTTCAGGGTACTGCGTACGGCAAACCCCGAAATTCCATAGCGGGCAAAATCCGGCAGTATCTGACCCGTTTCGGGCAGCGGAACACCGTACATATACCACTGGTAGGCATCAGCGGCATCGGTACGCAGGGTGTCGTAATTACAAAGCCAGGGTTTAGACGAATATACTACAGGTGTATGGCTGCAAAACTGTATAACGGTATCGGAAAAGCTGTTATGCTGGCCTTGCAGGTTGCAGTTGGTGGTAGTAAGGGATATGGTATAGGTGCCGTCTGCTGTGTAAGAATGTGTTGGGTTTGAAGCCGAAGACGTAGCACCGTCGCCGAAGTCCCAGGAATAGGTTTGGTGTACACCGGGGTTCAGGGGGGCCAGTACAACCTCATTAGTTCCCGGACCAATTTCTAACCTGAAGCGGGAAACAGGAGCTTTTTTAAAGTCCCACTGGCTCAGCGAATCGAATACGCGGGTTTTTGTAGTGCTTTTTATGGCAGAAACTGTGGCTGCGCTGAGTCCCGGGTTATACGTGGTAAGGGTAGGATCTTTTTTAAACAGGCTGGTATAAAAACAGCAGGCGGCGGCATAGGAGCCTGCGAGTGAAGGATGACTTGCGTCGGCCTGGTACAGTTCTATGTCCGGATGGTTCTGGCGCAGGTCGTTCCAGACTACCGAAACAGGCGATGTTTCGCCGTTAATAACCGTTGTAAAGGTTATATAGCGCCTTCGTAGCGTACTGTCCATACCTTCGTAGGTGCACATAGGCGGGTAAGCCCAGCAATAATAAGCCTCATCGCCGTTTCTGCGACCCCAGGTCATATACGTTACTACTTCGGCACAGGGGTTATACTGTTTTATAAGGTTATAAAGTGCCAGCCCGCCATTGTTGAACTGGGTAGACTGTGTAATCGGTTCCCGGCTTTGGCCCTGTATTACTACATAATCCCAGCCTCCGGCCATGATCTTGGCCTGGCTTACGGGATCCTGCAGGTGATCCATGAGCTGGTAGCCTCCGGGTGTATTGCTGTCAAAAATGAGATTATCCCCTGCCGAAGCAGCCACATTCTGCACCATCTGAGGCATGTTATTAAAGTAAGTGTAGCTGTTCCCTAAAAACAGTACACGGTAGCTGGCCTGGGCATATGCCGGC